>Ga0185299_10000093_pt1 | contig 284854 bp, 270 predicted proteins | sample PaiPotPPA55metaG_FD_128002 | JGI IMG/M metagenome (GOLD analysis project Ga0185299, IMG submission 128002) | Iron sulfur acid spring bacterial and archeal communities from Banff, Canada, to study Microbial Dark Matter (Phase II) - Paint Pots PPA... ...
GAGGGCTTTCTGCGCATGATGGATGCGCCCGACACGGTGACCGGGCCGATCAACCTCGGGAACCCGGTCGAGACCTCGGTAGCCGAATTGGCGAATTTGATCATCGACCTGACCGGCTCGCGGTCGACGATCACCCACAAGCCGCTGCCGGTCGACGATCCCATCCAGCGCTGTCCCGACATCTCGCAGGCCAAGGACGTGCTGAAATGGGAGCCGCGCACGCCCTTAAAGCCGGGCCTCGAGCGCACGATCGCCTATTTCGAGAAGCTGCTCAGCGAGCATGGCGAGATCGCAAAGCGCGAATCGGTCGCCGCCTGAAGGCGCCAGCTAGCGGCCGTTGCCCCAGAACGGGATATGAGTTGCGCAGCGGCCACGCTCCGCAACGATTCGGCCGGGTTCGGCGGCCATGATCTTGTCGTCAAGCGGCTGATAGGGCGTGGCGCACATCTGATCGGCGAGCAGCGGGTTGATCGCCGGGTCGTAGGCATTGAATTCGGCGAATTCTGGCGGAATGTTGCCGGCCGGCACAGCGGCACTCGTGCCGAAATCGTCCTTGACCGGGATAAAGGGCGTGCAAGCCGCCAGAGCCGCCGAGGCGAGCACAGCGCCCAGGAACATGCGCGCGATCATGGTTCGGTGCATGGTCCCGAGTGTGCCTGCAGGCGTCGAGGGGCGCAACCTTGGCGCTCGCCTGCACCTTCGAGCCGTCGGAAAAAGGTCCGGCCGGGCGGGGATGCCGGCCTCGTCCGCCCGACCTACCCCGAGCGTGCGTTGGGGGGAACGATGCTCGGAGCTAAAACGCAAACGCCGTCGGCGCCGAATCCGATCCGGATGCACCGTGATCGCGCAGCGCGCGCGGCAATCTCGCCATATCGTCGACCACCGCAGCGGCGCCGCGAGCAAATAGACGAGCGGCATCATCCGGACGGCAATGGCTGGCACCCACGAAGCCGATGACGGTCATGCCCGCCGCTACAGCACCGATCACTCCCGGCACGCTGTCCTCGACGACGACGCACCTTGCCGGCGCCATACCCATTCGTGTCGCGGCGTGCAGAAACAGATCAGGGGCCGGCTTGCCGTGCCGCACCTCCGTCGCGCTGAAGATGTGCGGGTGAAAGCGATCGTACAGTCCGACCAGCGACAAGGCGTGTTCGAGCCGCTCCGGCCGGCCGCTCGAGGCGACGCACATCTTGCAGCTCAGCGAATCGAGCACCTCGGTAATACCCGGGACGGCCCGCAGTTCCTGTTGGAATATCGGCCACAATCGTTTTCTGTGCCGGTCGGCGAAATCGGCGGGAAGCGGCCCGTGCCGCGCCTCCAGATCGGAAACCATGCCGGCAAAGCTGATCCCCGTGTAGCGTTCGAGGATCTCGTCGAACGACAGCTCGATCCCGCATTCGACGAGACATTCCTGATCGGCGCGGATCGACAGCAGCTCGCTGTCGACCAAAACGCCGTCGCAGTCGAAGATCACGAGATCGCGGCGCACGGCGCCTCACGCGGCGGGTTCGGCCATGACGAGGACGATCGTGACATTGTCGACCGCTCCGCGCGCCAGCACGTGATCGCGCAAACGCAGCACGGCCTCGCGAGGCGGCGCGGCGGATAATTCCTGAGCAATCTCGGCATCGCCGACCATGTTGGTCAGCCCATCGCTGCACAGGAGAAACCGGTCGCCCGGTTCGACCCGGGCCCGCAGCCGGCCGAATTCGAGCCGCCCGCCGCCGATCGAGCGCGTAACGATGTTGGAGTAGGGGTGGCGGTAGGCCTCTTCGGGCCGCAACAGTCCGGCCTCGACCATCTCCTGCACCTTGCTGTGATCGGTCGTCAGTTGGCGCAATTCGCCGGTTGGCTCTCCGGGGCGCCAGCGATAAAGGCGGCTATCGCCGGCCCACAGGCAGGCATATTCGTCGGCGGCGGCCAGCAACACCACGACGGTGCTGGCGATAACCGCGGTCGGGCCGAGCTTCGCGGCACGGGCATGCAAGGCGGCATCGACCGCGACGAGCTCGCCGGCTACAGCCTCAGCAAAATCGCCGAGATCGGCTGACGGTTGGACCGCGTCCAAAGCCGTCACGATGCTGGCGCTCGCGAAATCCCCGGCTTCGTGCCCGCCCATGCCGTCGGCGACCGCCCAGAGCCCAAGATCGGGCCGGTCGAGAAACGCATCCTCGTTGCGCTGGCGCACCAGCCCGATATGGGTCAGCGCATACGAGGTGAAGCGGCAAGGCATGGTTGGTCGCTTAATGGGCGTGCGTCGTCAAGGCGACGCGCTCGGCCGCGATGAGCCGTTGAAACCGATCGTCGAGCATTCGCCAATCGACCACGTCGACTCGATAGGGCAAGTCGCTGTCGCAGAACGCCTCGGACAGCCTGGCGAGCTGATCGAGCGTCAGCGGATGGCCGGCATCGATTACCAAGTCGAGGTCGGAATAGCGCCTGCCCCGCCCGGTCGCGCGCGATCCGAACACCCAGGCTCTGGCGGCTCGCGGCAAATTTGCTCGAAGAATTTTCAGCACGATGCGGCGATGATCCGCCGGCAAATCGATCTCGGACTGGCGGCTCATGCGAGCCGCCGTTGCAGTTCCGCGAAAAGGCTCTCTATCTCCTGCAGAAAGGCTGGTATCTCAGCCACAACCTGGAAGGCGGTATTGGCATCATAGGTGTGGCTGGTGCGGGTACGCATCTCTCGAAAACGTCGCCAGACAGTCCAGTCGCTCTGCAGTAAGCCCTGAGCACCGCCGGCCCGAATCAAATCTGCAAACGACATCGCCTCGACTTGATCGGGAGACGCGGAGATCTCCTTGAGATACCGCCTTAAAATCCGATGGCTCAGTTCGTAGGTGAACTCGAAGCGCTGAATCAATCCGTCGCGCAGCTGCTCATCGCCGGGCTCGCGCTGGTGACGAAGAAGGCCCTCGCGCAGCCGCTTTATCACATTGCCGAACGAGCCGGTATCGAGCGTCATAAGGCCCTTCGTCTCATCCCGCGGCGCCCTTTGCACACCGCCGGTCGCATGCGGCGTGTTCCAGGCGGGCTATAACAAGCACCTTACCGCAAATGGCGGCGAGGCTCAGCCGTCTTCGGACGCGGGAACGCCAGCCTTCGCGAGGGCACCCTCCTGGCGGCGGGCCAGGATGGCTTCATCGAAATCGTTGATCAGCTCGTGGAACGAGCGGTGCCAGTTGATGCGCGCCTTCAGGTGCAGAAACACCGAACCGAGGCCGATCGCGGCGCGGTCCATGAAGACAAAAGCGCGCGGCGGCGCGATGCCTCCGAGGCGGCGGATGTCACTATGGACGTTGTCGGCGAGGTCGCGGCCGTACACGCCGCTGCCCTTCTCCTGGATCATGCGGGCGCGGTCGTCGAGCAGAGGGCCGTAGACGTAAGCGGCCCAGCGGTTCAGCACCGCGATCATGTCGCGCGACAGATTCCGGAACCCCCAGCGGCTGTAGGCGTCGACCGCGAGCGCCTCGTCATTGGTTTCGAGCGCGCGGTAGAGGTCGATGACGCCCTTCACGAAGCTCGGCGGGAAGATCCGGATGCAGCCGAAATCGAGCAGGTTGACCGTATTGCCGGTCCCGCTCCCTTGGGCCACCGTGTAGTTGCCGAGATGCGGGTCGCCATGGATGACGCCGTAGTAATAGAACGGCACGTACCAGATGCGGAACATGCGGAGCGCGATCTCGTTACGGCGGGCGAGCGGCGCTTTCTCCGCGAATTCGAGGATTGGGCGGCCGTCGAGCCAGGTCATCGCCAAGAGGCGCTTCGTCGACAATTCGGGGATCGGGCGCGGCACCGCGACCCCGGGCTCGTCCTTCAGGATCGCGCCGTAAAGCCGCATATGCGCGGCCTCGCGCTGGTAGTCCAATTCCTCGCGCAGCCGGGCGGCGATCTCGGCATGGATGTCTGATGTCGTGACGGTGCGGTCGTAGCGTTCGTAAAGACCCATCGCGAGGCGCAGCTGTCGCAGATCGGCCTCGACCGCCGATGCCATGTCGGGATACTGCAATTTGCAGGCGAGTGCGGTGCCGTCCAGCGCCGTGGCGCGATGCACTTGGCCGAGCGAGGCGGCGCGCGCGGCGGTGCGGTCAAAGCTCTTGAAGCGGCTCTGCCAAGCCGGCCCGAGCTCGCCCATCATGCGGCGGCGCACGAACGGCCAGCCCATCGCCGGCGCGTCGGCCTGCAACTGGATCAGCTCGCGGACATATTCTTCGGGCAGCGCCTCGGGGATCGTCGCGAGGAGCTGCGCCACCTTCATCAGCGGGCCCTTGATGCCGCCGAGCGCGGCCCTGAGATCGGCGGCATGGCGCTCGCGGTCGATCGGCAGACCGAGATAGCGCTCGCCGGCCAGGCGCGCGCCGAGCCCGGCCATCGCGCTGCCGACGCGCGCGTAGCGGCGAACGCGCCCCGTAAGGCTGTTCTCATCGCTCACGGGAGATCAGCCCAGCGCTTCCAGTTCGTCGATGAAGCCGCGGATGACACCGAGGCCCTTCGACCAGAAGGCGGGGTCGGCGGCGTCGAGGCCGAAGGGCGCAAGCAATTCGCGGTGGCGCAAGGTGCCGCCGGCGCGCAGCAATTGCAGATAACGCTCGGCGAAACCCTGATGCGCGTCCTCATAGGCCGCATAGAGCGAATTCACCAGGCAATCGCCGAACGCGTAGGCGTAGACATAGAACGGCGAATGGATGAAATGCGGGATGTAGGTCCAGTAGTAACGGTAGGGATCGTCGAGCGATAAGGCGGGGCCGAGGCTCTCGCGCTGGACGTCGAGCCAGATCTCGCAGATGCGGTCGGCGGTCAATTCGCCGCCGCGCCGCTCGTCGTGAACCCGGGTCTCGAAGGTGACAAAAGCGATCTGGCGCACCACGGTGTTCAGCATGTCCTCGACCTTGCCGGCGAGCATGATACGGCGGCGCTTGGGGTCGGTTTCGCGCGCCAGCAAAGCGCGGAAGGTCAGCATCTCGCCAAAGACCGAGGCGGTCTCCGCCAGGGTCAGTGGCGTATCTGCCATCAAGGTCCCCTGCCCCGCCGCCAGGACCTGATGTACGCCGTGCCCGAGCTCATGCGCCAGGGTCATCACATCGCGCAGCCGGCCCTGGTAATTCAGCAGCAGATAGGGATGCGCGCTCGGAACGGTCGGATGCGCGAAAGCGCCGGGCGCCTTGCCGGGCCGCACCGGCGCGTCGATCCAGCGCCGGGCGAAGAACTGCTCGCCAACCGCGGCCAATTCGGGCGAGAAGGCGCGGTAGGCCGACAGCACGGTGTTTTCTGCCTCGGGCCACGGGACGGTGCGGTCGTCGTCCTCCGGTAAGGGCGCGTTGCGATCCCAGAACGGCAATTGCTTGACGCCGAACCAGCGCGCCTTGAGGTGATAGTAGCGGTGCGACAGGTCTGGGTAGCTGGCGCGCACCGCCACGATCAGGGCATCGACGACCTCGTCCTCGACGTAGTTCGAGAGGTTGCGCGAGCTGATCGGGCGCGGGAAACCGCGCCACCGGTCCTCGACCTCCTTGTCCTTAGCGAGCGTGTTGGTGATCAGACCGAACAGCCGGACATTGCGGCCGAACACCTCGCCGATCGACAGCGCCGCCTCTTTGCGCACCGCCCCGTCGCGGTCGGACAAGAGGTGCATTGCCTCGGGCTCGGTCAGGTCGCGGCCGCGGAACGGGAAGCGCAGATCGGCGATCGTCTCGTCGAACAGGCGTGTCCAGGCGGTGCGGCCGGCGACCGATTTCTCGTGCAGCAGCTTTTCGAGATCGTCGCTGAGCTGATAGGGGCGCATCGCGCGCACGTCGCGCAGCCACGGCCGGTAGTGCGCCAGGGCCGGATCGGCGAGCTTCGCGTCGAGCGCGGCGTCCTCGATGCGGTTCAGCTCGAGCGCGAAGAACAATAGCTCGGTCGAAATCGCATTGATGCGCTCGTGAGTGGTCTGGAAGAATTGCGCAATCGCGGGGTCGGCGACATTACCGGCGCGCACAAGCTCGGCATAGCTGATGGCGCGGCCGATGACTTCCTGCAGCTTCTCGTACTCGGCGACGGCGGCGCCTAGGTCGCGGCCCGAGAGCTCTGCAAGACGGCCCTCATGGCCCTCGCGGAAGGCTTTGGCCTTGGCGGCGAGGTCGGCCAGATCGCGCTTGAGCTCGGGACTGTCGCGGCCGGGATAGAGGTCCGAGAGATCCCACTCCGGCAATGGCCCAAGCGCCGCTTCGCCGGCTACCGCCGCATCCGCTGCCATCGCTGCCTGAACCATTGCGCCTCGCCCATTCGATTCCGCTATCATGCAGCCTAGATATGGCTAGATATGGGGCGGATGCCGGGACGCAAAACGCCGCGCCGGCGCTTCACGGAGAACAAGGACTGTTTTGGCGATGGATTACGCGAGCTGCCGCAGCCTGCCAGCCATGTTTTTCGCGACCGCGCGGCAGCGCGCCGGCCAGCCGTTCCTGTGGGCGAAGCGCGACAAGCGGTATCACCCGCTGAGCTGGGGCGAGGTCGAGGCGGCCGTCAGCCGGCTGGCGCGGGCGCTGATCGCCTATGGCATCGAGCCGGGCGACCGAGTGGCGCTCGTATCGGAAAACCGCCCGGAATGGGTCATCGCCGATCTCGCGATCATGAGCGCCGGCGCGATCACCGTGCCGGCCTATGTGACGAATACCGGCAACGACCATCGCCACGTGCTCGGCAACAGCGGCGCGCATGCGGTCATCGTCTCGACCGGGGCTTTGGCGGCCCGCGTGCTGCCGGGCGCGGCGCAGACTCCGAGCATCCGGTTCGCGATCACGATGGAGCCGGCGGACACCAGCGCCGTCAAATTTCCGGTGCACGGGTGGGACGAGGCGCTCGCGGCCGGCGCCGATGAGGCCGACACGGTGGCCGAGCGGGCCGCCAAGCTCGCCCCCGACGACATCGCCTGCATCATCTACACGTCGGGCACCGGCGGCGCGCCGAAAGGCGTGCTGCTGACCCACCGCAACATCATCGCGAACTGCTACGGGGCCTATAAGGTGCTTGAGTACCTCGGGCTCGGCGACGAGGTATTTCTGTCGTTTCTGCCGCTGTCGCATTCCTACGAGCACACGGCGGGCATGTTTTTCCCGATCTCGATCGGCGCGGAAATCTATTTCGCCGAGGGCGCCGATACGCTGGCCGCCAATCTGCTCGAAGCGCGGCCGACGATCATGACGGCGGTGCCGCGGCTCTATGAGACGATGCACCAACGCATCCATCGCCAGATCCAGCGCGAGCGCGGACTGAAGCGGAGGCTGTTCGAGCGCGCGGTCGCGGTCGGCCGCAAGCGCATCGCCGGCCAGCCGCTGTCATTCGGCGAGCGTGCGCTCGACCCGCTGCTCGATCGGTTCGTGCGCGCCAAGGTGCGGGCGCGGTTCGGCGGACGCCTGAAAGCGATGGTGTCGGGCGGCGCGCCGCTCAACCCGGAGATCGGCGGCTTCTTTGTGGCGCTCGGCGTCGAACTCTTGCAGGGCTACGGCCAGACCGAGGCGGCGCCGGTCATTGCCTGCAACCAGCCCGGCCGTATCCGGATCGACAGTGTCGGCCCCCCGCTCGCCGGGGTCGAGATCCGGATCGCCGAGGACGGCGAGATCCTGGTCGGCGGCGACAATGTCATGAAGGGATACTGGAACGACCCCGAGGCGACCGCGCGCAGCCTCGCCGACGGCTGGCTGCACACCGGCGATATCGGCCATCTCGACGCCGAGGGCTATCTGCACATTACCGACCGCAAGCGCGACTTCATCAAGAACTCGGGCGGCGACATGATCTCGCCGTTGCGCGTCGAGGGCGCGCTGACCTTGATGCCGGAGATCGCGCAGGCGATGGTGTTCGGCGACCGCCGGCCCTATCTCGTCGCGGTCCTCGTGCCCGACCCGGAATTCGCCGCGTATTTCGCGAAGGAGCATGAGGCGGCCGGCGATCTGCCCGCGCTCGCGGCGCATCCCGGCTTTCACAAGGCGCTCGGCGACGTCGTCGCGCGGGTCAACCGTGAGCTGGCGCCGATCGAACGGGTGCGGCGTTTCTTGATCGCGGACGAACCGTTCAGCATCGACAACGCGCAGATGACGCCGACCCTCAAGATCCGCCGGCACGCGATCCGCGAGGCCTACGAAACCGCCTTCGATTCGCTCTACGAGGGCAAGGGCATCGCCGCCTGAGCGGCGATGGGGGCCGTGAATGCCAAACGTGGGTTTCTAGCACCGAACTGGAACCCAAGGCACGGCGCCGGTACGTCTGCGCATGCCTGCTTTGCGTAGATGTTCTCGTTATGTTCTTGAACGTGTCGTTGCCGGAGCCATATCCCGCTCAGGCCGCTAGGCGAGTCCCGGCAAGCCGCATCAAAACGCGCCGCTGATCGTTGCAAGTTTGTCGCTGTCCTCCGCTGATCGGTGCCAAAAGACCCCTGGTGTCGCTGTTATCTCGCTGTTCCGCCGCTGTTATTTCGCTGTTTCCGGTTGTCTCAAATCGAGAAAAGTAGATTAAATTCAGTAGCTTGGCCGAATGGCCGCGAATTTCCGCCGGAGCAGCGGCATTTTTTCCCAGACTGCTGCGGAGACCGGGCATCGTCGGGTTATTCGCGGCAATTCGCCAATCATCGCCGGGTCGGGAGGATCACCATGCGGCTGCAGAACAAGATCGGCATCGTCACGGCGGCGGCGTCAGGCATGGGGCGGGCCGGCGCGCTGCGCTTCGCGAAGGAGGGCGCAGCGGTCGGCGTCGCGGATATCGACCAGGCCGGGGTCGAGAAGGTCGTCGCCGAGATCATCGCTTTGGGTGGCCGGGCGCTCGCGCTGGCCGGCGATCTGCGGCAGGACGAGTTCGCGCGCGACATCGTGCGGCGCACGGCGAACGCGTTGGGCGGGCTCGATTTCGTGTGGAACCATGTCGGCCATCCCGGCCCGGCCGCGATCGAAGGTATCGACATGGCCGATTTCGAGTTGGCGATGGATTTGAACCTGCGCACCGTGCTGGTGACGACGGAAGCGGCGATCCCGGAACTGCGGGCACGCGGCGGCGGTGCGCTGCTCTTTACCGCCTCGACCTCGGGGCTCGTGGGCTCGCAGTTCAGCCCGGTCTATTCGATGGCAAAATTCGGCGTCATCGGGTTTGTGCGCGCTCTCGCGAAGCGGCTCGCACCTGACAACATCCGGGTCAATGCGATCTGCCCCGGCCCGATCGACACCCCGATGCTGCGCGTCTTTGTCGCGCGGCCTGACCAGCAGCAGGCGCCCGGCGAGCAGGACAAGGAAGCTTTGATCGTCCGCCGCTCGCAGCAGGTGCCGATGCGGCGGACCGGCAAGCCTGAAGAGATCGCGAATGCCGCGCTGTTCCTGTTGTCCGACGAGGCTTCTTACGTCTCGGGTGCGGCGCTCCCGGTCGACGGCGCCGCCACGGCATAGCAGACGGGTCTAACTTCGGCGCAGGTAGTGGACGCTGAAGAGCTGATGGCGGTCGGTCCAGCTGTGCACCGGCTCGAAGCCCGCCTCTGTCGCTAGGGCGCGGAATTCGTCGATCGCGTATTTGTAGGAGTTCTCGGTGTGGATCAGCTCGCCGGCGCCGAAGCGGAACTGGTGGCCGGATACTGTGACCGTCTGCTCGGCGAGACTCTTCACGTAAAGCTCCACCCGCCCTTGCGCCTCATTGTAGAACGCGACGTGCGCGAAGCGGTCGAGATCGAAATCGGCGCCGAGCTCGCGGTTGATCCGTACCAACACGTTGAGATTGAACGCGGCGTTCATGCCGGCCTTGTCGTTGTAGGCGGCGTTGAGGATTTTGGGCTCCTTCTTCAGATCGGCGCCGATCAGCATCTCGCCGCCGGGACCCAGCAACGCCGCCCAATCGCCGAGGAATTTGACGACCTGGCGCGGCTCGAAATTGCCGATCGTCGATCCCGGGAAGAACCCGACCCGTTTGCCGTCCGGGCCAGGCAGCGGCGGCAGCTCGAACGGCCGGGTGTAGTCGGCGCAGACGGCGACGACCTTCAGCTTCGGGCAATCGGCCGCCAGCCGCGCCGCCGATCGGCGCAACTGCTCGCGCGAGATGTCGACCGCGACATAGAAGGCCGGACGATCGAGGGCCTCCAGCAGGATGCGCACCTTATGGCTGGCGCCGCTGCCCAGCTCGATCAGACGGCAGTGTGGGCCGACCCGAGCGGCGATGTCCGCGGCGAACCGATCGAGGATCGCGATTTCGGTGCGGGTCAAATAATACTCGGGCAGCTCGCAGATCTTCTCGAACAGCGCCGAGCCGCGCGCGTCATAGAAGAATTTGCAGGGCAGCGATTTCGGGTCGCGGCCAAGCCCGGAGATCACCGCGCCGCGGAAGTTTTCTTGAGTGGGCGCGCGGTCATGAAAGCTGAAACTGGCATCGTCTCCCATCATAGATCCTCGGCAAGGCGCAGCCCGGAAAAGGCCCAGCGGGCCGAGGGCGGGAAAAAGTTGCGGTAGGTGATGCGGATGTGATCGGCCGGGGTTACCGCCGCACCGCCGCGCAACACCATCTGGTTCGACATGAACTTGCCGTTGTATTCGCCGACGGCGCCCACGGCCGGGCGGAAGCGCGGATAGGCGATATAGGGGCTCGCCGTCCATTCCCAGATATCGCCGATCATCTCGCGCAGGCCGGATGCATCGCTCGCGTCGGGACAGGGATGCAGATGGCCGCTGTCGGCGAGATTGCCGGCGAGCGGCCGGTCTTCACGATACGTAGCCCGGGCGGCGATTTCCCATTCCGCCTCGGTCGGAAGGCGCTTCCCGGCCCAGCGCGCGAAAGCGTCGGCCTCGTAAAAGCTGACGTGGCAGACCGGCTCGGCCGGACCGACCGGGCGCTCGCCCGACAATGTGAAAATTCGCCATTGGCCATCTTCGCAGCGCCAATAGAGCGGCGCCTTCCAGTCCTGTTGCTGCACCAGCGCCCAGCCCTCCGACAGCCAGAGCTCCGGCCGGCGGTATCCGTCATCGGCAACGAAATCGAGATACTCGCCGCACGTTATCGGCTGCACCGCGAGACGAAACGGCTCGAGCCAGATCTTGTGGCGCGGTCCTTCATTGTCAAACGCAAAGCCATCGCCCGTGTGCCCGATTTCGTTGAGCCCACCGGCAAACTCGACCCATGCCGGTGCAGGCGCTTCGCGCGGTATCGGATGCGGGCGCGGCGCCTGATAGGCCGGCAGCAGCGGGTTGACCGAGAACACGTGCTTGATGTCCATCAGGATCAATTCCTGATGCTGCTGCTCGTGATGCAGCCCCAATTCAATCAGCGGTGCGGCTTTTTGCCAGACCTCGTCACCGGCGGTCTCGATCAGCCGCAGCATCGCTGCGGTAACATGATCGCGATAGGCGCCGACCGCATCGACGGTCGGGCGCGACAGCAAGCCGCGCTCGGGGCGCGGATGACGCGGCCCGACTGCCTCGTAATAGGAATTGAACAGATAGGCGAAGGCGGGATCAAACGCGCGATAAGCCGGGTCGAGGGGAACGAGCAGGAAGGTCTCGAAGAACCAGCTCGTGTGCGCCAGATGCCATTTCGTCGGGCTGACATCCGGCATCGACTGGATCGCCTGGTCCTCGGGCGTCAGGTTCGCGGCGAGGCTTTCGCTCTGTTGCCGGATGGCGGTGAAACGGTCGCGCCCGGCACTGCGGTTGGACACGCTCGCCGATAGCGGGGGGACAATGTCGAGCACCTGGACTTCCCTCGTTGGGCGCTAATTTTCGCTAAACGCCTCGTTGCCCGCTTTGTTTCGCGGACACGCTGCGCGGCAAGCTCGGTTACCGCGCGCCGGACATATGGAGGGTTGATGCCCGCCTGTAAACCTTCGCGTTTGAGGATTATGCGAGGTAGCGCTCGCGCAAATGACGCTCGTACGCAGCGACGCCGAGCGGCTGGCCGGTCGCTTCCTGCACCAGATCTGCGGTCGACAGCAGTGAGCCCCTGCTATGCACGTGCTCGCGCAGCCAACCGAACAGCGGCGCGAACTCGCCCCGGCCGATCTGCTCGGCGATATCGGGCAAGGCCCGCTTTGCAGCGGCAAACAGCTGCGCCGCGATCAACGCGCCGAGCGTATAGGTCGGGAAATATCCCCAGGCGCCGTCATACCAGTGAATGTCCTGCAGACAGCCGTCGCGGTCTGATCGCGGCACCACGCCGATCAGCTGTCGTAGCCCGTCTGCCCAGGCACCGGGCAGGTCACGCGGCAAGAGGTCGCGGGCCAGCATCGCGCGTTCCAGCCGGTAGCGCAGGATCACATGCGCCGGATACGTGACCTCGTCGGCATCGACCCGGATCAGACCGGGTTCGACGTGGATCTGGCGGCGATAAAGGGCCTCGGCCTCCCAGGCCTCGCCGGTGCCGTCGAAGAGTTCGCACAACAGCGGTGCCGCGAAACTCGCGAAGGCGCGGCTGCGGCACACCTGCATTTCGAGAAACAGCGACTGGCTTTCATGGACCGCCATGCCGCGCGCCGCGCCGACCGGTTGCAGGCGCCATTCGGCCGGCAGGCCGCGCTTGTAGAGCGCGTGGCCAGTCTCGTGCAACGTCCCCATCAGCGCTTTTGCGAAATCGTTTTCGTCATAGCGCGTCGTGAGCCGCACATCGTCGGAGGTGCCGCCACAGAACGGGTGCGCGCTTTCGTCTAGGCGGCCATGCGAAAAATCGAAGCCGATGCGCTGCATCAGGGTCAGCGCGGCGCGGCGCTGCAGCGCGATCGGGAACGGCCCCTGTGGGTCGGGAAAAGCGGGCCGGGTCGGCTGACGCGCGATAGCCGCGTCGAGCAGCTCGGGGAGGAAGCCGTCGATCGCGTCGAACAGGTGATCGGTCGTCTCGGTCGACATGCCCGGCTCGTATTGATCGAGCAGCGCCGCATAGAGGCTCGTCCCAAGCATGTCGGCCTTGGCGACCGCCATCTGGCGGGTCAAGTCGAGCACGCGCTCCAGACCGGGCAGCGCCAGCGCGAAATCGTCAGCCGGGCGCGCGATGCGCCACACCGCCTCGGATTCGGAGCGAGCGCGCGACAACGCCTCGACCAGATCGGCCGGGACCGCCGCGGCATGACGCCATCGGCGGTTCATCTCGCGCAGATTGGCGCGCTGCCAGGGGCCAAGCGCTGCCGCCTCGGCCGCCGCGCTCTGAAGCAAATCGGCAATCTCGGGCCCGGTGAGCAGCTCATGCGCGATGCCGCGCAACGTCGCGAGCTGCTCGGCCCGCCCCGCGGTCCCGCCAGCCGGCATCATCGCCGCGGCATCCCAATGCAAAACCGCAATCGCCTCTTCGACCGCGCCAAGGCGGCGAAACCGTGCTTCGAGCTCCGCATAGGCCGTCATGCCTCGCCTCGCTCGCGCCAGTGGTAAGCGACGTAAACTGCGACCATGGCGGCGGCGAGCGAAAACCAGGTGATCGCGTATTGCAGATGGTCGTTCGGAAGATCGAGTAGCGTCGTGCCGCCCTGTGGCCAGCCGCCCGGGTTCGGCGTCGCGTCGGCATCGATATAGAACGGCGCAACATCGGCTGTGGCGAGTTGGTCGGCGGCGGCCATCGCCGGCAGGTCGATCCAGAACCAGTAGTTGACGTCAGGCCGGTTGTCCGGGATGAACCAGCCCGGCTTCTTCTCGGGGGCCAGGCGCAACAGCCCGCGCAAATGCTCTGTGCCGGTGAACTGCGCGGCTGTGCGGGTTGATGGGTCCTTCTTGTCAGCCGGCACGAAACCGCGATTGACGAACACAATTCGGCCGTCGGCCTCGCGCAGCGGGCTCAGCACGTGAAACCCGGCTCCGCCGTGCGGACCGATCGCACTCAGGTATATCTCCTTATCGTTCAGGAAGACGCCGTCATCATCGACCGGATGGAATTCAAGCGCGCGTCCCTCGGCAAGGGTTTGCGGCGGGTGTAGCGGCGTGGCTGCGACGGCCGTTGCACGTTCGGCAATCAAACCTCGCTTCCACTGCAGCCGCTGCAACTGCCAGATGCCGAGCGCGATACAGATCAGCACTACTGGGATCGTGAACAGAGTCGGCGCGAGACGCGGCCGAACCCGGATCATGCGGCGGGCGGATGGTGCAGCAGATCGTGCCTGTACTGCAGCGCGATGATACCCGCCTTCAGCGGCCGCAACATCAAGAGCGCGCCCCCGAGGATGGCATGCGCCAGCGATACCGGCGGGAGACGCCGCGCATGGGTTGCCACGCAGGGCTTACCCGGCACCGAACCCTTCGGGCAAGGCGTCGCCCATGCCCCACCAGTAGATGCAGACGAACAGAAACAGCCACACGACGTCGACGAAATGCCAGTACCAGGCCGCGGCCTCCAGCCCGAAATGATGGTCGGGCTTGAAGTGCCCCTGTGTCGCGCGCCACAGGCACGCCGCGAGGAAGATCGTGCCGATGATCACATGGAAGCCGTGGAACCCGGTCGCCATGAAGAAGGTCGACGGATAGATGCCGCCGGCCCCCGGCACGCCCTCGTCAAAGCGGAAGGTGAATGCGGCATGACCGTATTCATAGGCCTGCACCGAGGTGAAGCAGAGCCCGAGGATCACGGTCACCGTCAGACCCTGGATCAGCCCCTTCTGGTTGCCTTCGAGCAGCGAATGGTGCGCCCAGGTCACCGTCGTTCCGGACAACAGCAGGATCAGCGTGTTCAGAAACGGGAACTCGAAGGGGTCGAACGGGTGAATGCCCTTGGGCGGCCAGACGCCCTCTGCGGGGAACAGGGACGACGAAAAAAACGCCCAAAAAAACGCCGAGAAAAACATCACCTCGGAGGCGATGAAGAGGGCCATGCCGTAGCGCAGGCCAAGTTGCACGACCGGCGTGTGCATCCCCTCGAAGGTCGCTTCGCGGATCACGTCGCGCCACCACACGGCCATCGTCGCGAGCACCGCGATAAAGCCGAGGGCCATGAGCCACCAGCCGTAGCCGTGCATGAACAGCACGCCGCCGGTCGCGAGCAGGCCCGCTGCGATTGCGCCGACGATCGGCCACGGGCTTGGATCGACGAGATGATAGGGGTGCTTCGGGACGGCATGCGCGTGGCCGTGAGCGTCAACGTGGGTGTCGGTCATCGTTCTCCGCCTGGGTCGCTCAGTTTACGACAGATGATTTGGGCGTGCTGGCCGCCGCGTTGGGCGGGCTGGGCTCGACTGCCCGGTACATCGTGTAAGACAGCGTGATCGCGCGGACCTCGCGGGTGTTCGGGTCTTTCAACAGATCGGGATCGACAAAGAACACGACGCCCATGTCGCGGCTCTCGCCCGGACCGAGCCGCTGTGCGTTGAAGCAGAAGCACTGCAATTTGTCGAAATAGACGCCGGTCTTGGTTGGCGTCACGTTGTAGATCGCGGAGCCGGTAACGGTCTCAGACGAGCGGTTGACGGCGCGAAAGAACACTTCCCGCTGCTCGCCCGGATGCACCTGGACGGAATCTTCGAGCGGGCGGAATTCCCATCCGAGATCGGCGGATGTCGTAGCATCGAAACGTACCGTCACGATCGCGTCGGAAACACGCCCGGGCACCGACGCGGCGCGCTGCGTCGTGCCGCCGAAGCCGGTCGCCTGGCAGAACAGGCGGTAGAGCGGCACCGAAGCGAAGGACAGCCCGACCATGCCGCAAACGACGACGGCGAGCAGCGCGGCGGTGGTGCCGTTGCGGCCTCCCATCTCGATCACCCCCCGCCGAGCCGCACGATCGCGATGGCATAGAACAGTGCAACAAGCCCCACCAGTACGGCCGCGAGCGCGCGGTTGCGGGCGCGGATGGCGCGCTCGCGCTCGCCCAGATCCTCGCCGGCCATCACCGGCCGCCTCTCCCAAGATGATCGGCAAGGAGCAATGTGAAGATCAGGAATAGGTAGAGAAGCGAGAACGCAAACATGCGGTGCGCGCTGCGGTCTGTATCGTCATGCCAAACCCGGAGCGCGGCGCCGGTAAAGGCGAAGCTCATCGCCGCGGCGCCGCCGGCGTAAACCGGCCCGGCGATCCCGAGGAACCACGGCGCGAGGCTGACCGGCCAGAGCACGATTGTGTAGAGCAGCATCTGGCGCTTGGTCTCGCGCCGGCCGGCAACGACCGGCAGCATCGGGACGCCGGCGGCCGCGTATTCCCCGGCGCTGTACAGCGACAGCGCCCAGAAATGCGGCGGCGTCCAGAAGAAGATGATCGCGAACAGCGCGACCGCGCCCCAGCCGATGTCACCCGTCACCGCCGCCCAGCCGATCAAAGGAGGCAGCGCGCCGGCAGCGCCGCCAATGACGATATTCTGCGGCGTGCGCCGCTTCAGCCAGATCGTGTAAACGAAGATATAGAATGCAATCGTCAGTGCAAGCAGCGCGGCGGAGGCCACGTTGACCGCAAGGCCCATCACGACGACCGATCCGACCGCCAGCACGGCACCAAAACCGAGCGCCTCTCCGGGCTGCATGCGCCCGGCCGGCAGCGGCCGCTGCGCGGTCCGCCGCATGACGGCGTCGACGTCGCGGTCGTACCACATATTGATCGCGCCCGACGCACCGGCGCCGACAGCGATGCATAACACCGCGATGGCCGCCAACACCGGATGGAGATGCCCAGGTGCGACCGCGAGTCCGACAAAGCCGGTGAACACGACCAGCGACATGACCCTGGGCTTCAGGATCTGAACGTAGTCACCCACCGCCGCATCGCCGGCGACGCCGCGAGCGAGCGCCGAGGGGATTTCGGTCACAGCTGAACCCGCCGCCTGCATCACCGCCTGGCGGTCAATGCCCTGCCGCGGCGGGCGCGATCACCGGCACTTCCTCGTAACTGTGGAAGGGCGGCGGCGAGGGCAGCGACCATTCGAGCGTCGTCGCGCCTTCGCCCCAGTAGTTGGCGCCAACGCGTCTGCCATAGGCGAAGGTGTGGAACACGATGAAGATGAAGAACAGCGTCGAAGCATAGGAGATGAAGGCGCCGATCGAGGAGACGAAGTTCCAGCCGGCGAACGCGTCGGGATAATCGGAGATGCGCCGGGGCATGCCCGCCAGCCCGAGGAAATGCTGCGGGAAGAAGGTGAGGTTGACACCAATGAACGTGGTCCAGAAATGGATCTGGCCGAAAGTCTCGTTGTACTGGTGCCCGGACATCTTGCCGATCCAGTAATAGAACCCGGCAAACAGTCCGAATACCGCGCCCAGCGACAGCACGTAATGGAAGTGCGCCACGACGTAATAGGTGTTGTGGAGCGCGAAATCGACCCCGGCATTCGCCAACACGACGCCGGTCACGCCGCCGACCGTGAACAGGAAGATGAAGCCGATTGCCCACAGCATCGGGGTCTTAAACTCGATCGAGCCGCCCCACATCGTGGCGATCCAGGAGAAGATCTTCACCCCAGTGGGCACGGCGATGACCATTGTGGCGGCAGTGAAATAGGCGCGCGTATCGACCGTAATACCCGTCGTGAACATGTGATGCGCCCACACGACGAAGCCGATGCCGCCAATCGCGACCATCGCATAGGCCATGCCGAGATAACCGAAGATCGGCTTCTTGGAGAAGGTCGCAACGACCTGCGACACCATTCCGAAGGCCGGCAGGATCATTATGTAGACCTCGGGATGGCCGAAGAACCAGAACAGATGCAGAAATAGCATCGGGTCGCCGCCGCCCGCCGGGAGGAAGAAGGTCGTGCCGAAATTGCGGTCGGTCAGCAGCATCGTGATCGCACCGGCAAGCACCGGGAGCGCCAGCAGCAGCAGGAATGCCGTCACGAGGATCGACCAGACGAAGAGGGGCATGCGGTGCAATGTCATGCCGGGCGCCCGCATGTTGAAGATCGTCGTGATGAAGTTGATTGAACTCATAATCGACGAAGCGCCGGCCAGATGCAGTGCGAAGATCGCCATGTCGATCGAGGGGCCGGGATGGCCGCTCGGTAACGCCTCGGATAACGGCGGGTAGATCGTCCAGCCGACTCCGGCGCCGGCACCGTTCACGCCCTGGCCGCCGCCAACCAGGGTCGATCCGAGTAGCAGCAGGAACGAGGGCACCAGGAGCCAGAAGCTGACATTGTTCATGCGCGGGAACGCCATGTCCGGGGCGCCGATCATCAATGGCACGAACCAGTTGCCGAACCCGCCGAAGGTGGCCGGCATCACCACGAAAAACACCATGATCAGGCCGTGTGCCGTAATGATCACGTTGTAGAGCTGCTCGTTCGGGATCAGCTCGTTGTGCGGGTGCATGAGCTGCGCCCGCATGACGACCGACAGCGCGCCGCCTAGGACGCCGGCGAAGATCGCAAAGCAGATGTATAGCGTGCCGATGTCCTTGTGATTGGTCGAAAACAGCCAGCGGGTGAAGAAGCCCGGCCGATGATCATGCGCCGCGTGCTCGGCGCCGACCGTGTGAGCGTCATGCCCGTACGTCATCGAATGACCTCTTCGCTGTCAGTTGCCGGCTGGCGGCGACCCGGAGCCCGCCGGCGGCGCCGCCGCCAATTGCCGATCGCCATCGGATGGCGGCCGGCCTCCGGGCGCCAGCCCAGCGTTCTTCTTGGCTTGCGCGAGCCATTTCTGAAAATCCGCGCGCGATACCGCCTTGATCTCGATCGGCATACGGGAATGGTTGACGCCGCAGATCTGGTTGCACTCGCCGTAATAGGTGCCTTCCCGCTCGACGCGCATCCAGCTCTCGTTGAGCCGGCCGGGCATCGCGTATTCCTGGACGCCGAAGGACGGAACGAACCAACTGTGGATAACCCCGTCCGGCACGCCGGCGACCTGCACCCGTATCGTCGTCTTGACCGGCACGACGAGTGGGTTGTCGACCTCGAGTAGCCGCGGCTGGCCGGGCTTCAGGTCTTTGTCCTCGACGATGCTGCTGTCGAAGGCAAGGCCGCCCTGATCAGGGTATTCATAGGTCCAAAACCACTGCTTGCCCGTCGCCTTGACCGTCATCTCGGCATCGGGGGCCCGGTCCATGTAGTACATCAGTTTGAACGACGGGATCGCCATGACGACGAGTATCAATACCGGCACGACGGTCCACAGAATTTCGATAACGGCGTTGTGCGAGGTGCGGGTCGGTATCGGGTGACGGCGATGATGGAACCTCACCATCACATAAGCCAGAAGACCCATCACGATCAGCGTGATGATCGTGATGATCGGCATCAGGATGTCATTGTGCAGCGCGTGAATCCGCTCCTTCACGGGGGTCGCCGGGGGCTGCATGCCGAGCTGCCAGGGGTGCGGCTGCTGCGCCCAGCCCGCGGCTGAGCAGATTCCGACCGCCAGAAGCGCCAAGCCAGCAACGACACAGGCTCGCGCCAGCGGACGCCCGGCGTTCGATCTTGCTAACCGCAGCATGCCTTTGCAGCCCTCCTGCGAAAATGCCCTCTAGTCCGAGCATAGCGGGTTCGACCCGCCTCCGGCGCGCCACCCGGAGCCGCTGTTCGGATAACGATGTCCGAGGCGGGATGGTCCGGGCTTCGCGCCACGCGGCGAAGCCGCGCCGCCGCCCGATTCCGCATCGAACGAGAGGCAGCAACCAGGCCGGACCCTACACCAAAGCGCGCCGGAGCGACAATGCAAGGCAACCCCCGTGAGGGGCCTTGTCTTTGCGGCAAGCCGTCGCATCCCGCGGCACCTGATCTCGGCCGGCAATACCCCGTCGCGCCCTTTCCCCAACGCATTGGCGCGACCATATTCCGAGAATAACTCGCAGACGATCCCGAACCCGGAGCCGCCGATGAGCAACCTTGCCGTGACCAACCACCTGTTTTTCGACCGTACCGGCATGGACCCCGGCCGGGTCGAGAAATTGGTCGGCGAGACGCTCGCTGGCATGGATGACGGTGAGCTGTTCCTCGAATACAGCCAGTCCGAAAGCGTCGCGCTCGATGACGGCCGCATCAAAAGCGCCTCGTTCGACACGACGCAGGGCTTCGGGCTGCGCGCCGTGGCGGGGGAAGCAGCCGGCTATGCGCATGCCTCGGAACTATCGGAAGCAGCGATCCGCCGCGCCGCGACGGCGGTGCGGGCGGTCGCCGCCGGATATTCGGGAACGCTCGCGGAGCCGCCGCAGGGCACCAACCTTTCACTGTATACCGACCTCAACCCGCTCGGCATGGTCGATCTGACCGCGAAGACGAAGCTCCTGACCGAAATCGACGCCTATGCGCGCAGCCGCGACCCGCGGGTAAAGCAGGTGATGACCTCGCTCTCCGGCGTCTGGCAGGCGGTGCAGATCATGCGCCCGGACGGCCGCCGCGCCGCCGATATCCGGCCGCTGGTGCGGCTCAACGTCTCGGTGGTCGTCGGCGAGGGCGACCGCATGGAGACCGGATCGCATGGAGCGGGCGGGCGCGTCACGTACGAATACTATCTCGACACGCAAAACTGGAAGGCGCAGGTCGACGAGGCATTGCGTCAGGCGCTGGTCAATCTCGGCTCGGTGCCGGCGCCGGCCGGCGAGATGACCGTCGTACTCGGCCCGGGCTGGCCCGGCGTCATGCTGCACGAGGCGGTGGGCCACGGGCTCGAAGGCGATTTCAACCGCAAGAAGACTTCGACCTTCTCCGGCCAGATCGGGCAGCAGGTCACGGCCAAGGGCGTCACGGTCGTCGATGACGGCACCTTGCCCGACCGGCGCGGCTCCTTGACAATCGATGACGAGGGCACGCCTTCCGGGTACAACGTACTGATCGAGGACGGCATTCTGAAGGGCTATATGCAGGACCGGCTTAACGCGCGACTGATGGGTGCCATCCCGACCGGTAACGGCCGGCGCGAGAGCTTTGCGCATGCGCCGATCCCGCGCATGACCAACACCTACATGCTGGCCGGGCAGCATGACCCAGAGGAGATCATGCGCTCGGTCAAGCGTGGCCTGTATGCGGTCAATTTTGGCGGCGGCAGCGTCGATATCACGAGCGGGAAATTCGTGTTTTCCGCCTCCGAGGCGTACCTGATCGAGGACGGCAAGATCGGCCCGGCGGTCAAGGGCGCAACGCTGATCGGCAATGGCCCCGACGCGATGAACAAGGTGACGATGATCGGCAACGACCTTCGGCTCGACGACGGGGTCGGCACCTGCGGCAAGGATGGCCAGGGCGTCCCGGTCGGGGTCGGCCAGCCGACCTTGCGTATGGATGGCCTCACTGTCGGCGGCACGATGGGCCCGCCGCCCGGTCCATAGTTCCCGGGCGACGCGCGCGCGTGCTGCGCCTCGCGGGATTTCTACTCCCGATCCTGCTGACGGTCGGCCTCGCCGTACCGGCGCTCGCCTGTAATTTCGAGAGCGCACCGACGAGCCGGTGGTCGCTGGCGAACGACAATGGCGTTGAATGGCTAAAGACGCCGTGTGGCGACCGCTTCTATAGCCTCGGAGTCAATATCCTCGACGGCGGCAACGGCGAGCGCGCGAAGCTGGGCGACGCCTATACCGGGTACGATTGGCAGAAACTCGTGCCATCGCTTGCCGATTGGGCCGACGAAACCCGGCACCGACTGACTGACTGGGGGTTCAACAGCGCCGGCGGCTGGTCATTGCTGCCGCAGCAGCTTCGGCTGCCGACCGTCATCGACCTCGAACTCGGGCGTCGCGCCAAATTCCACTGGTTCGACCCGTTCTCGCCCGACACCGAAACGCGCATGATGGCGCTTGCCGCGGAACTGGTTGCGCCCTACCGCGGCTCGCCTTACCGCATTGGCTATTTCTCAGACAACGAAGTGGGCTGGTGGGCCGGGGCGCTGTTTGGCTTCTTCTCAATGAAGCCAGCGGACAATGTCACGAAGCAGCGCTGGGTCGCGACGGTGCGCCAGCATTATCGCGATGACTGGGCGCGCTTCGCGGCGGATTTTCGGCCCCCGGACGGGGTCGGCTCTTGGCATCAGCTGCGGGACGCGCGAGAGGTGACCACGCTGCGACCGGGCGGTCACGGAATCGCGGTGGTCCGCGAGTGGGCCGGGATCGTCGCCGAGCGCTATTACACATTGGCCGAGCGCGCGATCCACACCGCGGACCCAGACGCACTCTATTTCGGCGATCGCCTGCCGATCTATTATGATCCGGCGGCGGTCACGGCGATGGCGCGGCATGTCGATGCGATCGCGGTCAACTACAATGTCGATGCCGGCGATGGCTGGCTCGCTCGCTATTTCTTCGACGGGCTCGAGAAGCTGTCCGGCGGCAAGCCGGTGCTGGTTACCGAATGGTTCTTCGCGGCGCGCGAGAACCGCACCGGCAACACCAACAACGGCCATCTGATGACCGTGGACACGCAGGCCGAACGGGCGCGGGGCGCAGCAGCGGCGACCCGCAATTTCGCCGCTTTGCCGGAGATCGTCGGGACACAATGGTTCCAGTATTACGATAATCCGAAGGGTGGTCGGGCGGATGGCGAGGACTACAATTTCGGCCTCGTCGATGTCGGCGACCACCCCTACGAGCAGCTGGTGCAGGCGCTGTCGGTGGCTAATCGCGCGGCTCCGGCAATCCATGCCGCCGGGACGCCCAAACCCACGGCGACCGATGGGCCGGTCGTGCTGCCGCACACCGAAATCGACATCAATGCCAAGTCCCTGTCGGACTGGCGGAAGCCGGCGAGCTTGCTGCCGCCGCTGAAGCCGTCGCCCGGCGCGGTCGATTTCGGCGAAGTCTATCTGTCATGGAGCGAGCACGGCCTGGCGCTCGGCACGATCGGACAAGACTATTTCGACATCGACCTGTTCCCCTATGCCGGCAATTTTCCGCTCGGCGACGCCTACCGGCTTGAGCTCGGAGTTGATTTCGGAGTTGGGCCGCGCCGCTTCACGCTGTTCTTTATCCCGCCGCGCACGAAATTGCGCGACCACCCGCCGATGATGGCGCTGCTCTGTGCCGGCGCAGCAAAAGTGGCCACCGCTGAAGGCTGCGCGCCGGTCGCCGATGCCCAGGCCGTCTATTTTGGCGCCGACCAGCCCCGCATCACCGCCGAAATGCTGCTCCCGTGGTCGGCATTCGGCATTGCGCCGCCGCAGCCGGGCGCCAAATTGCGCGCCGAGGCCGCGATAACATCCTGGCACAGCGAACGCTGGATGTCGCTGTCGGGGGAGCCGCCCGAACGCGCGATGGTCGATCCGGCGCATTGGCTGCCGATGCAGCTCGGCAACGGGCTAGCCGTAAAGCGCTCAGCCGGCGCGCCCGGCTAAAATGAATTCCGGCAGGTTGCAGACGACCTGCTGCATCGCCGGCGGCGGGCCGGCCGGGATCATGGCCGGGTTTCTGCTGGCACGCGCCGGCATTGAGGTGCTGGTCCTAGAGAAGCACAAGGATTTCCTGCGCGATTTCCGCGGCGACACGATCCACCCCTCAACCCTCGAAGTCATGTACGAGCTGGGCCTGCTCGACAAGTTCCTGACCCGCCCGCATCAGGAAGTGCGCGAGTTGCACGGCATCGTCGGCGATACCGAGATCAAGATCGGCGACTTCAGCCATCTGCCGACGCATTGCCGGTTTATTGCCCTGATGCCGCAATGGGACTTCCTGAATTTCCTCGCTAGCGAGGGCGCCCGGTATCCCGGGTTCCGCCTGATGATGGAAGCGGACGTCGTCGATTTGATTGAGGACGGCGGCAGGATTTTCGGCGTGCGGGCAGAGACTAAGGAGGGTCCTGTCGAGATCCGCGCCACCCTGGTGATCGGCGCCGATGGCCGTCATTCGGTGGTGCGTGAGGCCGCCGGTCTCGAGGTCATGAACCTCGGCGCACCGATCGATGTCCTGTGGATGCGCCTCTCTAAACATGAGGACGCTGGCCAGCAGACGGCCGGACGATTCAATTTCGGCCGCCTGTTCGTGATGCTCGACCGCGGTGATTACTGGCAATGCGCTTTTGTGATCCGCAAAGGCGAGTACGAGCTGATGCGGGCGCGCGGCCTCGATGCGCTGCGCGACGATATCGTCCGGATCGCGCCGCTTCTGCGAGACCGGGTCGGCGAGCTGAAGGATTGGGACGACATCAAATTGCTGACCGTCACGGTCGCTCGGTTAAAGCGCTGGTGGCGGCCGGGGCTGCTGTGCATCGGCGACAGCGCTCACGCGATGTCGCCGATGGGCGGCGTCGGAATCAATCTGGCGATCCAGGATGCCGTCGCGACCGCCAACATTCTCGCGCAGCCCTTGCGCGATGGCGCGCAGACCGATGCCCATCTCGGAGCGGTGGAGCGGCGGCGCACGCTGCCGACGCGGCTGACGCAGGCACTGCAAGTCTTCATGCAGGACCGCGTCATCAACCCTGCCCTCGGCTCGGACAAGCCGATGTCGGCTCCCTGGCTGTTGCGCTTATTCAACCATGTGCCGCTGCTGCCGCGTATTCCGGCGCGGATCGTAGGGATGGGTTTCCGGCCGGAGCATGTGCGCAGCCCGGAAGGCCCGCTGGCGCAATCGTGATGGGGAGCGTGGCGAGCGGCGACTGTATATAACTGGATATCTCCTCCTCCCCGGAGCCCTTGAGCATGCGCACCGATCTGGGTCTCGAACTTCGCCGGCGCGACGCCTTGCGCCTCGTCGGCAGCGGCCTCGCGCTCGTGGCCCTTGCAGCATCGCCCTTCGCGGCGCTCGCGCAGACCCCGCCGGGTGGCGCGCCATTGAAGATCGGCACGATCGGCGCCGGCCGCGAAGGCGGCGCGCTCGGTACGCAGTTCGCCAAAGCAGGGCATCCGGTCATGTTCTCCTCGCGCCATCCCGAGGAGCTGAAGGACCTCGTTTCTTCGGCCGGCCCGACCGCGAAGGCCGGCACCGTTGCCGAGGCGATCGACTTCGCCGATGTCGTGCTGCTGGTCGTGCCCTATGGCGCGATCCAGCAGATCGGCAAGGAGCATGGACCGGCGCTCGCGAAGAAAGCGCTGGTCATCGATGTCTCGAACCCGATCCCACAGCGCGACGGCGACGAACTCGTGAAATCGGTCAACGACGAGGGTGGCGCTGGGGTCGTGACGCAGAAATGGCTGCCCGGCGCCAAGATCGTGCGCGCATTCAACGCGATCGGTGCAGGACAGCTGGCCGGGCTGGCGCATCGCGAAGGCCAGCCGGTCGGGGTACCGATCGCCGGCGACGACAAGAACGCGGTGGCGATAGCCGAGCGGCTGATCAAGGAGATCGGTTTCGAGCCGGTCGTCGTCGGCGGATTGGCAATGGGCAAATACTTGGTGCCGCGCACGCCGCTGGCCGGCGTCCACACGCCGGACGAGATCAAGCAAATCGCTTCGACGCTGAAATAGCGCTGCAGCCACGAAGTTGAGCGATCAGAACGAGGGGTCCGGCAGCGCCGAAGCCGGGTATCGGCTACTGGGCCGAATCATCGACGTGCGGCGCGAGGAATTGCCAGCACTGCTGTGGTGCTGGCTCTACATCTTCGCCGTATTGTCGTCTTACTACATCATGCGGCCGATCCGCGACGAGATGGGAGTCGCGGGCGGCGTCAACAATCTGCAGTGGCTGTTCACCGGCACGCTGGTCGGCATGCTGCTGGTCAACTTGCCGTTCGCCTGGCTGGTGAAGAACCTGCCGCGCAGCCGCTTCATCCCCCTCACCTACCGCTTCTTCGCGACCAATATCGTGCTGTTCGCGGTCGCGCTGCATTTCGCCGATCCGGAACAGACGATCTGGATCGGTCGCGTCTTCTTCATCTGGGTATCGGTCTACAATCTGTTCGTTGTGTCGATCTTTTGGCAGCTGAATGTCGATCTGTTCAGCCCGGAGCAGGGTAAGCGGCTGTTCGGCTTCATCGCCGCCGGCGCGACGATCGGCGCGATCGTCGGAGCCGCGGTGACGGCAAGCCTCGCGCGCCACGTCTCGCCGATCGTGCTGCTGCTCGGCGCGGCGGTCTTGCTCGAATTGGCGGTGTTCGCAGTCAGTCGCCTGTCGCGCCTGTCGCCGACGTTGCATCGACAACCGGCCGCTGCAGCAACGGAGGAGCGTCCGATCGGCGGCGGAGTCCTCAGCGGCATCACGCGCGCGTTCAGCTCGCCCTACCTCCTCAATGTCAGCCTGTTTCTGCTGCTGTTCGCGATCACCTCGACCGTGCTGTATTTTCAGCAGGCCGGGATCGTCAGCCAGAGCTTCACCGACCGGGGCGCGCAGACCGCGTTCTTCGCCTCCGTCGACGTGCTGGTGAATACGCTGACATTGGTGATCCAGCTGTTCCTGACTGGGCGGATTTTGCTGTGGCTCGGGGTCGCGCTGGCGCTTGCCTTTCTGCCCGCTCTGACGATCGTCGGTTTCGGGGCACTCGCGGCCGCGCCGACCCTCTCCGCGATCGCGACGTTTCAGGTGTTGCGGCGGGCCGGCGATTACGCGATCGCGCGGCCGACCCGCGAGGTGCTATTCACGGTCGTGCCGCGCGAAGACCGCTACAAGGCGAAGAGCTTTATCGATACGTTCGTTTATCGGCTCGGAGATCAGGTTGGCGCGTGGGGGGTTTCGATATTTCGCTGGTTCGGCGCCGGCGCGGCGGAACTGGCTCTCATCGCGATCCCGATCGCGCTTTTATGGCTCTTGAACGCGCTGTGGCTCGGCCGCCGGCAGGAGAAAATGGCGGAGGCGTTTCCCGAGACCGTCGCCGCAAGCGGTGCCCGGCAACCGGCCACGCGGGATCACGCGCGCTAAACGGATGTTGCTCTCGCCGGAATTCTATTGGCGTTCTGGCACCATCCGCTTAGACGCAATGACGTGGAAGATATGCCAATGCTTTGGCTCGCCGAGTTTTGTGGTACCGGGATGATCTTCTTCCTCGATGTGACGGAGCTCGAAGTCGCGGAAAAACGCCTCCGCTTCTGCGCGGGTGTGAAAGGTCATTCCGCTATTTTCGACATTCCAGCTATCGTTCGTACCGAATAATTGCCCGGTGAATATCCCGCCGCCTCTGATGGAACTCAGCAGCCTCGTGAACATCAGCTCGAAAGCTCCGCGATTCACAAAGGGCAGCGAAAACTCGGCGTTGATCAGATCATAAGAATTTGCAGGGAACGCGAAATCTTCAAACCGGGAGAGGACAAAAGTTACCTGCTCCCGCGGGAGTTCCTCCGCCGCCTTTTGGGCATGCGGCGATGCGTCCAGCGCGGTGACATGACCGAAGCCGGCCGATAGCAAATACTTGGTCGCATTAAGCGCCCCTGCTCCGACATCGAGGGCGTGCTCTTTTCGATCGACAAGCGCCGCGGCCTTTAGCAGGAGCGGGCGCGGCGGATCGAAGCGACGCGCCTCAATATACGCGGCGAAACGCGCCGTACGGTCGGCCTCGGCCATCAGGCGGCTTCGTCGAGGGTCGAGCCGATCTCCAACGTCGTGGCGCGGCGCAGATCGCGCGGCTCATTCTCGTCATGGGGCCGGCCGCGATGCATCGTATCCCGGTTGTCCCAGATCACGAGATCGCCCACTCGCCATTTGTGACTATGAACGAATTGCCGCTGTGTCGCGTGCTCTGTCAGCTCGTGCAGCAAGAGGCGACCGTCCGCGATCGGCCAGCCGAGGATGTGGGAGGCATGCGCCGACAGATAGAGACACTTACGACCGGAGCCGGGATGACGGCGCACGAGGCGTTGGCGCGACGGCGGATATTTCTCGCGCTCGCCGGGCGGGAATTTAGTAAAGCCGATCTGGGCGCGCGACCAGAAGATGTCATGCTCGGCGATCAGCGGATCGACGAGGACTTTTTGAGCATCGCTAAGCGCGTCATAGGCGGCGCGCATATCGGCGAATTCGGTCTCGCCGGCCCCGAACGGCGAAGGCGGCGGCACCGCGACCGCAAACAGCATCCCGAGCACGACCGGCACTGGCATGTATGAGGCGTCGGTGTGCCACAGCCGATTGCCGAGGCTGTCAAGCCGCCGCCGGTCGTCGCGGGCGCGCAGGCGGTTGTCCTCATCGAGGTTCGAGATGTCGCCGATCTGCGGGATCGATAGCCGCCGTCGGCCCGGCTGCAACGCCGAGCGGCCGATCTCCAATTCACCGAAACGGGCTGCGAAATCGCGTAGCTGACGATCGCTGATCTGCTGATCGTGAAACACCAGCACCGCATAACGGTCGATCGCCCGCCACAACTCGTTCACGGTGGCATTGTCGAGCGGTTCCCCAATGTCGAGCCCTCTGACCTCGGCGCCGATATGCGGGTGCAGCGGCGTGATCGCGAAGGCCATGACATTCTCCCGCGTGCGGCAGATGCTTTGCGTCAGGAGCATCGATCCGCGCTTCCAGCCTGTCAATCGGCGGAATGCGCTTCGCTTTTCCGCCCTACACCGCCTACAAAGCCGGCACCTCGCGTCGCGAAGGAGGGCCTCGTGCCGATTGCCTCATCAGAAGCACTCAAGGCGCCGACTGTCGGATCGTTCGGGGTTTAGTCCGGGGAACGCCATGAACAACAGCGACGCACACCGCAATCACCTGGGCCAGCCGGTCGGCTTCCCAGTACCGGGCTGGAGGCCGCCGCCATTGCCGCCGCGCACCGCGATGATCGGCCGGTTTGCGCGGGTCGAGCCGCTCGACCCGGACCGGCACGCCACCGAACTGTTCGAGGCCAATTCCGAGGATCGCGACGGGCACAACTGGACCTATTACAATTACGGCCCGTTCGCGACCCTCGCCGATTACCGCAAGTGGGTCCAAGGCTCCTGCTCCGACAACACGCGGCTGTTTCACGCGATCATCGACCAGGCAAGAAGCAAGGCGGTCGGGGTCGCCGCCTATGCCAACGCACAGCCACAGCACGGCACGATCGAGGTCGGCGCCCTTAACTTCAGTCCACGGCTGCAGCGCCGGCCAGCCGCAACGGACGCGATGTATCTGATGATGCGGCGCGTCTTCGACGAGCTCGGCTACCGGCGCTACGAGTGGAAATGCGATTCTTGGAACCTGCCGAGCCGGGCCGCGGCCGCGCGGCTCGGCTTCACCTATGAGGGGCTGTTTCGGCAGGCGATGATCACCCGCGGCAACAATCGCGACACGGCGTGGTTCTCGGTCATCGATCGCGAATGGCCGCCATTGCGCGCAGCGTTCGAGGCTTGGCTCGACCCCACGAATTTCGACAGCGACGGCCGGCAGCGCCGCAGTCTTGCGAGTTTCCGATCCCGTCCGGAATGACAGCTGTAAGACCGCCCTCGCTGGCGTTGCTGGCCGCGGTCACGGCGCTGGCATTCTGCGCGTTGCACATGGTCGTGCCGGCGTTGCCATTGCTCGTCGCCGTGTTCGGCGACAGCCCCGCGCACGTCCAGCTCGTGCTCAGCCTCTATCTGGCCGGCATCGCCGCCGGGCAGCTGATCTACGGTCCGCTGTCCGACCGGTTCGGCCGGCGGCCGGTGCTGATCGCAGGCTTGGCAATGTTTCTGATCGGCACGCTGTTGTGCGGGCTCGCGTGGTCGTTGCGGACGCTAATCGTCGGCCGAGTTCTCGAAGCCCTGGGCGCCTGCGCCGGCATCGTGCTGAGCCGCGCGATCATCCGCGACGTCTACGACCGCGAGATGGCGGCGCGGGGTTTGGCGCTGGTCATGATGGCAATGACGCTGGCGCCGGCGATGTCGCCGGCCCTCGGCGCCTATCTCACAGAGTGGTTCGATTGGCGTGCCATTTTCGCGCTGCTCGGCGTACTCGGAGCCATCGTGTTCGTCGCGACCGCCGCGCGGCTCGCGGAAACGAATCGCTATCCGGTGCGGTTCGATCTCCGGGGAATGGCTCGGTCGTACGCGATGCTGCTGCGCTCGCCGGCTTTCGTCGGTTTTGCCTTGTGCAGCGCTTGCACGAGCGCCTCGTGGTTCACCTTTATCGCCGGCGCGCCTTACCTCGTCTCCGAAGTCTTGCACGAGCCACCCAGCACCTACGGGCTGATGATCCTGTTCCCGATGGCAACCTACATGCTCGGCAATGCCGGCGCGGCACGGTTCGCCTTGCGCGTCGGCAGTCTGCGCCTGCTGCTCGCTGGCCGCGCGGTGGCGTTGAGCGGTGCCGCAGCGGTGACGTTTTGCTATTTTTCCGGCGAGTTCAGCATTTGGGCGCTGTTTTTGCCGATCGCGTTCGCGGAAATCGGCGACGGGCTGAGCCAGCCCTCGGTGATGGCGGCCGGGCTCAGCATCCATCCCAGGATTGCCGGCACGGCGTCGGGGTTGATGGGCTTTCTGCAGATGACGATGGCGGCCATCGGGAGCTTTGCTGTCGCATTGCTACCGCATGACAGTCCATTCGGCATGATTCTGGCGTTTTCCGCTTTTGTCGCGATGGCGCTTGTGTTCGGGATTTTCGCAGTCCGCTACACACCCGGCGGGGTGCGGCGCGAGGCTACGGCGGTGACTGCCAGCGCGGCTGGTCCGGCCATCGTCGAACGCAGCTGAGGCCGGCTGGCAAATCGGACGTGCGGCCGCCTGGCGATCCGGCTAGAGATAACCGGCTACAAATCACCGGCTGCGAATAAAACGAGCGAAGCATGACCGACGAAACCCATGACAAGGCTCGCCAGAGCTGGGTCGCCTCGGCCAACGGCCATCCGGAATTCCCGCTGCAGAACCTGCCCTTCGGTGTGTTCAGCCCGCCGGGGCAGACGGCGCCCGACGCGGCGCCGCGCGGCGGCATCGCGATCGGCGACATGATCTTCGACCTGCGCGCCGCAGAAGATGCCGGGCTGTTCACGGGGTACGCGGCAACGGCGGCCAAAGCCGCTTCGGGCACCACCCTCAACCCCGTGATGGCGCTGGGATCGGGACCTCGCCGCGCCTTGCGACAACAGCTGTTCGCGTTGCTTGCGGCGGACGGCGCCGGGCGCGCTAAAGTCGAGCCGCTTGCCGAGAGGCTATTGCACCGCGCCAACGACTGCTGGCTGCATTTACCGGCCGCGATCGGCAACTTTACCGATTTCTTCGCCGGCATTCACCACGCGACCAATGGCGGCCGCCGCCGCGACCCCAACAATCCGCTGAACCCGAACTACAAATACGTGCCGGTCGCCTATCACAGCCGCGCTTCATCGGTGCGCGAATCCGGAGTAGCAGTGAACCGTCCTTCGGGGCAGCGCGTGCTGCCGAACGAGACGGCGCCGAGCTTCGGGGCGTGCCGCAATCTCGATTACGAACTCGAATTGGCAATGTGGATCGGCCCGGGCAACCGGCAGGGCGAGCCGATCCCGATCGCCGAAGCGCGCGAGCACATCTTCGGGCTCGGCCTCGTCAATGACTGGTCGGCGCGCGACATCCAGTTCTGGGAGATGCCGCCCCTGGGACCGTTTCTCGGCAAGAACTTCGGCAGCACGGTCTCGCCTTGGATCATTACCGCCGAGGCGCTCGAACCGTTCCGGGTTGCGCAACCGGAGCGGCCCGCGGGGGATCCGCGGCCCCTGCCCTATCTGTGGGACGAAAACGACCAGCGCTCCGGCGCCTTTGATATCGAGCTCGAAGCGCTGCTGCTGACACCGCAAATGCGGGAGAAGAGCCTCGAACCGCACCGGATGTCGCGCAGCAACACGCTGGACTTGTACTGGACCGTGGCACAGCTCGTTACGCACCACGCCTGCGGCGGCTGCAACCTGTTGCCCGGCGACATCTTCGGCAGCGGCACGATCTCGGGACCGACCGAGGAGGGCTGGGGCAGCTTGAACGAACTGAGCCATGCCGGTCAGCGCACAATCACGCTGCACACCGGCGAGACGCGGACCTACCTGCAAGACGGCGACGAGGTCATCTTTCGCGCGCATTGCCGGCGTGACGGCTATGCGCCGATCGGGTTCGGCGAATGCCGCGCGCGGGTCGCGTAAGGTTGCGAATGCCCGATGCGCTGGGATGGCGACCTAAGCTCGGCGTCATCGGCCCCGCATCGCAACGGCATCGCCGATCGGCGCGAGGGCTTTGGCTCGCTGGCGTTGCAGCACTGAGCTTGGCTGCTCGGTTTGCGGCGCGCGCTTAACCCTTTGTCAACCAACGAAGCGCACGAGTGGCCGTCGTATTCGGGGGTGGAGCGGCGGCATGGCTTCCGTTCTGGCAAGGTTAAATCTGTGGCCGGCCCGCGACCGCGAGTTATTGCCCAACGTACGGCCGGTCACGACGCTATTGGCCACGGGTATCGTCTGGATCACGGGGCTGTTGATCGCCTGCTGCCTCACCGGCAGCTATCTGCGGCATCAGGTGCTGAACACGACCGCGGGCGAGCTGAAGCGGCTCGATACCGCCGTGTCGGCAGCAGCCAGCCAGTCGTTGCAGGGCGTTGAACCGCTGCTCGGACGAATTGCCGACCGTCTGCGCGGCCGCATGGACTCAACAGTCCCAGAGACCGCTGCCTGGTTGCAGCAAATCATCGAACGTTCCGGACAAATCGACTCGATTGCGCTGATCGGCCCCGACGGCAAGGTGCTCGGAACGATCGGCCCTTGGCCGAAGGATTTAACCGATATTGCTGACAATAAATTTTCGGCTGGCCCGCCAGGTTCGAGTCCGGCGCGTTTTGTCGGCGCACCGGTCGAAGACCACGCAACCGGCACTTTCCGACTGCCCGTCGCGCAGCGCATCGATGGCGAACAGGGCGCCACGATCGGAGGCATCGCCGCGATGGTGCCGCTGACCAAGTTCGCGACCATTTTTGCGACGGTGCCCCTTGCCGAGGATACGAGGATTGCGCTGCTCGGCGCCGATGGTCGCGTGCTCGCCGCTCACCCGACGCCGCCGGGCCCCGCAAGTATAAGTATCAGTGAGACGGATTTGCGCCCGATTTTCGCCGCCGGCGGCGTCACAACGATGCGGGAAACCAGCACAGACCAGGGATGGCGGATGGAGGCGATACGGCCGCTCACCGGCTACCCGTTGGCCGTGTCAACCGGCCGCGGCGCTGCCGCCGCGCTCGCCGACTGGACACGCCAGATGTTCGTCGTGGGCGTTTTTGCGGTCGGCGGCGCGCTCGCCATCGCACTGATGATGTACCTGATCGCGCGGCAGGTCCACGCGCATGACGAGCTTGCCGATGCCCGCGCCGAGAAGCTCGAAGCGGAGCGCGCCCGCCTCGAAGCCGAGCGCGCTCAGCTCGAGGCAGAGACCAAGCTCCTGAAATTCGAGCGGCTTGCCGTGTTGGGTCAAGTCACCGGCGCGGTGGCGCATGAATTGCGCACCCCCCTCGCGGCAGTCCGCGAGGCACTGGATATGCTGAAGAAGATGATCGCGGACAGCGGCAGCGAGCTCGAGCGGCCGGTCACGCGCATGGAGCGCAGCCTCGACCGCTGCGAGCGCATGAGTTCCGATCTGCTCGAGTACACCCGCACGCGAGAGATGCAGCCGACAACGATCCGATTCGACCAATGGCTGGAGGAGGTCATTGCCGAGCAAAAGAGCTGGGTGCCCTTTAAATTGAGCACCGAACTCCGAGCCGGTAACGCGGTCGCCGCCGTCGATCCCGATCGCATCCTTCGGTTGCTCATGGATCTGATCGAGAATGCCTGTCAGGCGATGGACGACATGCCGATGGACTACGAAAAGCGCATCACTGTCCGGACGGGGGTCGCGCCGGGCCTCGTGGTGCTCACGGTGATCGACACGGGGCCGGGCATCTCGGATGAGGATCAGGCCCATATCTTCGAGCCGCTGTTCAGCACGAAGAGCTACGGAACCGGGCTGGGGCTGGCCATCGTCAAGCAGATCGTCGAGCAGCACGGCGGGATGATCCGTGTCGACAGCGAGGTGGGGCACGGAACGCGCGTCCGAGTGTGCCTGCCGCTCGCGGCCGAGGCGTTGCCGGATAGAACGCCCCAGCAGCAAGCGGTCCCGGAGAGAGCGGAGAGCAGGGCAGCGGCTTAAGGTCGAGCTACGAGCCGCCCCAGCGCCGGCGCCAGTTCGGGTAACCGCCGAGCGGCTCGGCCTCGATTATCGCTCGCATGATGGCGCGCGCCAGGCACGAAGCCGCCGCGTGGCCGAGCCGGGCGAGCTGATCCGGGCGGGCGGCCGGGCCGGAGCCGGTCGATAAAGCAAAAACCGTATCGCCGTCGAACGGCGTGTGAGCCGGGCGGATCGCTTGCGCCAGCCCGTCCTGCGCCATAATTGCGAAGCGTCGGCATGCTGGTTTATCGAGCGGCACCTCGGTTACGACCACCGCAATCGTCGTGTTGGCGCCGGGAACTGGCGGGGCGCAGGCGGAAAAATCCTCGGGATCGAGCGCGGCCGCCGGGAGCGGCGGCTGAGGATCGATTTCGCCAGGCAAGGCGAACTCGGCGGCCCAGAACCGGCCGCAATCCGGCCGCACGACGCTGCCCCAAGCGTTGACGGCGACGAGCGCGCCGACCATGGCGCCGTCCGCCATCCGCAGCGAGGCACTGCCGATGCCGCCCTTGAGCCGGCCGGCCCTGGCGCCGAGCCCGGCGCCGGCATTGCCGAGCACGAAGTCCGCTGCAACGCGCTGTAATGCGAGACGGCCGAGGGCGCGATATGGCGGCTCGCCGGTCCAGGGCTGCCGCCCGGAAAAGGCCAGATCGAACAGGATCGCCGCCGGCACGATCGGTACTCGCACGTCGCGCACGGCGAAGCCGCGGCCCATTCCGACGAGGCCCTCCATGACGCCGGCGGCGGCGTCGAGCCCGAACGCCGAGCCGCCCGACAGCACGATCGCATCGACCCGCTCGACGAGCGCCGCCGGATCGAGCAGCTCGGTCTCACGGCTGCCGGGCGCGCCGCCGCGCACATCGACCGATGCGACAGCGGGGCTCTCGCACAGCACGACCGTGGTGCCGGTAATAGCGGCTGCGTCCTCGGCCTGTCCGACGAGCAAGCCGGGAACGTCGGTGATCAGATTGCGCGGACCGGGTGCGGCCATTCCTTCGCTCCGAATGAAATTGCCCGTACCATCAGATCACCGATCCTGCCGGGAGCGAAGCGATGTCCACGACCGTGATCAAGAATGCCGCCTGGGTCATCGCGTGGGACGAAGCGAGCGCGCGGCACGTCTATCGCCGCGGTGTCGATGTCGCGTTCACTGATGATCGGATCAGTTTTCTCGGGCGCGGCTTTACCGGGCTGGCGGACAGAACGATCGACGGTAGCGAACAGCTCGTCATGCCGGGACTCATCGACATCCATTCGCATCCTGAGCACGAGCCGCTGTACCGCGGGATCCGCGAGGAGCATGGCCTGCCGTCGATGCACATGACCGGGCTCTACGAGCGCTCGCAGGCCTTGTCGGCGCCGGATGACGAGGCGAGCGCCGCCAGCGCCGAATTCGCGTATTGCGAGTTGCTGTTGTCGGGCGTCACCTCGCTCGTCGACATCACAGCACCTTGGGACGGCTGGGTCGAGCTGTTCGCACGGAGCGGCATGCGCGGGTTTCTCGCGCCCGGATATGCATCGGCGCGCTGGTACATGGAAGACGATCACGAATTGCATTACGCCTGGGACGAGGCACGCGGCCGCGCCGGCTTCGACGCCGCGCTCGGAATCATCGAGACCGCATTGGCGCATTCGTGCGGACGCCTCTCGGGTGTGATCTCCCCAATGCAGATCGACACCTGCAGCGCCGAATTACTGCGCGACAGCCGCGACTTGGCGAAGGAACGCGGGCTGCCGTTCACCGTGCATGTTTCGCAGAGCGTCACCGAAGTGCGCGAGATGATCCGCCGCCACGGCAAGACGCCGGTGCAGTGGGCGCACGATCTCGGCCTGCTCGGGTCCGGCACAATCCTCGGCCATGCGCTGTTCCTCGACACCCATTCCTGGGTGCGCTGGCACACGAAATCCGATTTGAGGCTGCTCGGCGACAGCGGCACCGCGGTCGCGCATTGCCCGACGCCGTTCGCGCGCTACGGCCACGTCATGGAGCATTTCGGCGAGTACCTGCGGGCCGGCGTGACGATGGGCATCGGTACCGATTGCAGCCCGCACAATCTGATCGAGGAGATGCGCAAGGCGACCGTGCTGGCACATATCGCGGCGCGCGACATCACGAGCGCGAGCTGCGCCGATCTGTTCTACGCCGCGACCGCCGGCGGCGCCAATGCGCTGATGCGCGACGACATCGGCCGCCTCGCGCCGGGCAAGAAGGCCGACATCGTGCTCGTCGATCTGGCCTGTCCGCAGATGCAGCCCGACCGCGACGCGCTGAAATCGCTGATCTATCACGCGGCCGACCGGGCGGTGCGCGATGTCTTTGTCGATGGAAGGCAGGTCGTCGCCAAGGGACGCGTCGTGACCTTGGACCAACAGGCGGCCGGCGGAAAGTTGCGAGCCGCGCAGCAACGCATGGAGGCGCTGGCGCCGAGCCGCGACTATCGCCGCCGGAGCGCCGCCGAAATCACGCCGTTCAGCCTGCCGATAGTTGAGTAAGGGCGATCAATAGCGGCCGCCGAGCTTGCTGTGATCCCAGGTGACGGTTTTCTGCGGCACGATCTTCAGCACGACACGCTTCGGTGCACTGTCCGACGCGGCGGCGGGCCTTTTGTAGATTTCGCCGCGCGCTTCGGCCGACCAGGCGAAGACCTGCCGCACCGCCTCCTCACTTTCGATGATTTCGCATAGGCCACGCACCATGACCCCCTTCAGGTCGGCATAGGCCGCGCCGGTTTCGACCATGATCGCGGCCTTCGAGTTGCGCCGGATGTTCACAACCTTCTGCGCCTTGCCGTAGGAAGTCATGTAGAAGGCGCCGTCCCGCATCACGAAGTTCATCGCGGTGACATGCGGGAACCCGTCCTTGTCGAGCGTGGCGAGCGCGACCTTGCGGTTCGTGCGCAGAAATGCCGTTTGTTCGTCGGCGGTCAGGCGGATGTCGGGGCGCTCTGCCATCTCGGTTCTCTCTACAGCGTTGCCAATATCGCGCGGATTTCGCCGAGGATATCGCCGCGCCCGAATTCGCGCACGAGCGCGAACAGCGCGTCCTTGCGTGATCCGAGATGCGGCGCGATGAGCGCGTGGAATTTCGCGTGCATGTCGTCCCAGTTCATCGGATTGCCGGGGTGGCCCTTCGCGACTGCAACGGACATTGTTTCGCAGCCACCCTCCGCCAACTCGACGCTCAGGCGCGCGGACGCAAAGCTCATCTCGGGACTGACAAGGCTTTCGACTTTGCAGGCCGTGGCGCACACCATCGCGTCGGGATGCCACGGTTCGCGGAAATCGGCGGCCGAAACAGCGCGGCCGTGCAAGCCGAGCGCGATGCAGTAATTGAGGTCGAACTTGCCTTCGAGCGGCGTGGCCGGCTCGCCGCTCTTCCGACCGGTGATTTGTTGTGCGAGCGCGCCGATCTCGGCCCGCACCGACGCGATTTCGCGGGGTTCGATGCGATGCGCGAGACCGCGGGCGGCGTCGACCGCGGGGTGCGTCAGATGGCAAGCGGCATACGGCTTGAAGCTGTTCTCAAGGATGCGCCAGCCGGTGAGATCGATTGGAGTAAAGGTGACGCTGCGATCCTGCACGAGCGCCGTGTCGAGCCCACCGCCCGGTTCGAACAGCCCGGTCGCCGCAGTGAAGCCGTCGGCGGCAAGTTGTGCCGCGACGATGCCGTCCATCGCTGCCTTCCCGGCATGAAACGGCTTGGCCATGGTGCCGAACGAGGCGGTTAACCCGCCGGTCTGGGTCGCGGTGGCGCCCAGCGCATGCAGAGCGCGTTCGGCATCGAGCCGCAACAACACTGAAGCTGCAGCCGCCGCGCCGAGCCGTCCGAACACGCCCGTACCATGCCAGCCGCGCGCGGTCACCGCCTCACCGAGCCCATCACCGATCCGGGCAGCGGTCTCGAAGCCGGTCACAAAGGCGGACAGCATCGTGCTCTCGTCGACGCCGAGCTCTTCGCCAAGGGCCAAGGTCGCGGCCCAGACCGGCGCACTCGTATGGGTGATCGCTCTGACGTAGGTGTCGTCGAAATCGAGGCAGTGCGCCAAGGTGCCGTTGGCGAGCGCTCCGAATGGCGCTGCCGCCGTGCCGCCAAACAAGACGGTTGCTCTGCCCTGGCTATGCCAGCCGGCCGCGACCTCACGGACGATGCGGCCGGCTGGCTCCTCGGCCGCGCCGATCGCAACACCGAGCCAATCCGCCAAGCAGAGCCGCGCCATATCGGCGACCTCCGGCGGCAAAACGCGCTCCGGCGCAGCGGCGATATAGGCGGCGATGACCGGTCCATTGGGCTCCGACATCATGTGCGTCTCCTCTCGCCTCCATGCCTAAGCCCAGCTGAGCGCGATGCCAAGCTCTTGAAAGCGCTTTAGCAGGCGGCGGTTGAACTCGCGCTGCACCGGCCAGCGACCGGCAGCCGTGCAGGGGATCTCGCCGGTGATCGTCACGCCGGACGCCTTGACCGCGTCCACACCCAACAGCTTCAAATCGCCCAGCATCAGCGGCGCGAATTCCGGATCTTGGCGCATTTCAGCGCCGATCTCCTTGAGCACCGACGCGACCCTGTCGCTGTCCTCCTGGTAGGCCACGGTGACAGAGATCGCCGCGTTGCCAATGCCGCGGCTCGCGTTGCTGATCGTCGTGACCGCATTGAACGGGATCACGTGCATTGTGCCGTCGCCGCCGCGCAGCCAGATCGTGCGGACGGATAGACGTTCAACCGTCCCGGTCAGCGCCGCGACGGTGATGACGTCGCCGACCTGAATCGCGTTCTCGAACAGTACGAACATGCCGGTGATCACGTCCTGGACCAGTCTCTGGGCGCCAAAACCGACCGCCACGCCGACGACCCCGGCGCCGGCCAGCAGAGGCGCTATGTTGACCCCGATCTGGCTCAGCGCGGTCAGACCGACAACGACGAGGATTGTCGCGAAGAGCGCCGCCCGCAGCATTGGCAACAAGGTGCGCAGACGCGCCGCATGCAGCGCCGGACCCGCATCGCCAAGGCGGGCAAGGCGGCGCTCAAGCGCGGCGTTGGCGCCCTCCCAGACGAGAATAGCAGCAATAATAGCAATCGCGATCGTCACCAACGCAGAGAGCAGGTGGCCACCGATGCCGCCCGGCGCGAACCACAAGAATGCGTTGACGCCCCAGAGCTCTAGAAGGGCGATGAACGCCGCGAGGTCGATCAGGCAAATCAGGACGAAGCGCGCTAGTGCATGGTAGCGCCGGGCTCGCGGCTCCAAGCCCGGGTAGCGGTGGGCCAGTCCGGAACCGACGTGGACCATCCGGTCGAGGAGGCCCAGCGCCAGGATTGCCAACAGCCGGGCCAGCACCAGCACGGTCACGGTTCCGAGCATCAGCCGCAATCCGCCAACCGCGTTGCGTGCTCCGGCGGCCCACACGAACCAGCCAGCGGCGATCACAACCAGCGCGAAATAGTGCCAGGTCGCCGCCAGCGCGTTGCGCCATCGAGCTATACCCGCTTGCGTCGGCCCGGCACGAAGATAGGCCGCCACGCGGCTCCGGTTCCGCATCACTAAAACGACCAGCAATGCGGCGAGGATCAGCCCGATCAGCCGGAGCAGGCTGCCGTAAATGCCGGCGTCGAGGCCGAGCAGCAGGCCAATCTGCGCGCCGGCGCCGCCGAAGATCGCAACCGCGGCGATGCGCCGTAGCCAACCGATCGCGTAATCGGCGCCGCTATCGTCGACGTACAGCAACCGCAAGCGGCCGAGCCGCGGCGAGACCATCATGTCGCCCACCACCATAACGGTGCGATAGGCGACATAAGCGTTGACTAGGATAAGGATTACGAGGCGCGTGGTTCCCTCGGCCACGACCGCAGCAAGCAGATTGCCGATCCCGGCAAATACTGCGATCGGAATCAGCTCCAGCAGGAGCCTGCCGAGGGCAAACGGCAGGCGGCGCGATAAGCGCCAGGCGGCAGACGGAGCCGTGACTACACTAGCGCCTTTGCCGTGTCCGTTATCGGGCGCATAGGCCGCCAGCGCAGCTAACGGCCGGCGCAATGCCGACCGGATCAGCCATTCGAGCAGCAGCCCGCATGCAAAAACCAGCGTCAATTGCCAGAGCGCTGTCAGGGAGGCTCGCTGGAGCGCGGGATTGGCGACGGCTCGCTCGACCTTCAGCCATAAGAAGGGCAGGTCCGAAAGCGCATCCGCAGTGGCAGCGGTTTCGGCGCTGAGCCGATCGGCCCATGCCGACAGCTCCGACCAGAGTTGCGCCCCGAGGCTGTTCGGCTCCAGGGTCACGGGCGGCGCGGCAGCACCTTCGGGAGCCGCCGGCTGCGTCTTGGCGATCGCGCGCAGCGTATCGACGAGCTGTGCCCGTTTCTGCGGATCCTCGAGCGCTTCCAATGCCCGCTGCGCCTCCGCCTGCGTGGGGCCGCCGCGGCTGTTCACAGGCGCGGTTTGCGCGGAGGCAGCGAGCGCGCTCAGCATCGGCGCCATAACCATAAAAAGGATCGCAACTGCCTTCAGCATTATCGGGATCGGCCCCCTTGCCGCGACGCCCCATTACCGCGAGTGTTCTTGCCGTTATGGATGATGCAAGTGTCGTGATTGAGACCGATGTCCCGGCCCGGCTGGACCGGTTGCCTTGGGCGCGGTTTCACACACTCGTCGTCGTCGCGCTGGGAATCACCTGGGTGCTGGATGGGCTGGAGGTGACGATCGCCGGCTCGATCGTCGGCGCGCTCGAAGAGAGCCCCGTCCTGCATTTCACGCCCGCCGAAATCGGCCTTGTCGCCACCGCCTATCTCTCCGGCGCGGTCTTGGGCGCCCTGCTATTCGGCTACCTGACCGACCGGCTCGGCCGGCGCAAATTATTTTTTGTCACACTCGGGCTCTACTTGACCGCCACGGCGGCGACGGCGCTATCGTGGGATTTCTGGAGTTTTGCGCTGTTCCGGGTGCTGACCGGCGCCGGGATCGGCGGCGAATACGCGGCGATCAATTCGGCGATCCAGGAGCTGATCCCGGCGCGGTTCCGGGGCCGCACCGATCTCGCGGTAAACGGCAGCTTCTGGCTCGGCGCCGCGCTCGGCGCGCTCGGCGCGGTCGTGCTGCTACGGCCGGGATTGCTGCCGCCGGATTGGGGCTGGCGGGCCGCTTTCGGCATCGGCGCCGTGCTCGGCCTCGGTATCCTGTTCCTGCGGCAATGGATCCCGGAGAGTCCGCGCTGGCTGATGCTGCATGCGCGCGCCGATGAAAGCGAGCGGGTCGTCAGCAGTATTGAACGGCGCGTGCTGGCGACACCTGGAGCAAAACCGCTCGCTAAGGACGGCGCGCGGTTGCGCCTTACCGTCGGCTCGCACACGCCGATTCTGCGCATGATCCGCGCCATCCTGCGCGATTACCCCCGGCGTGCCGTACTCGGGCTCGTGCTGATGGCATCGCAGGCCTTCTTCTACAACGCGATCTTTTTCTCCTATGCCCTGGTGCTGACCCGCTTTTACGGCGTGCCATCCGACGCGATCGGCTGGTACATGCTGCCCTTCGCGCTCGGCAATTTCATGGGGCCGCTGCTGCTCGGACCGCTATTTGACACGCTCGGGCGCAAGCCGATGATCGCCTTTACCTACGCAATCTCTGGGGTGCTGTTGGCGGCTGTCGGCTGGCTATTCCGAGAAGGAATGGTCGATGCCGCGACGCTGACGATCTGCTGGAGCGGCATTTTCTTCTTCGCCTCGGCGGCGGCGAGCGCGGCCTATCTGACGGTCAGCGAAAGCTTCCCGCTCGAAGCGCGGGCGCTGGCGATCGCATCCTTCTATGCGATCGGCACGGCGATCGGTGGGGTCGCCTCCCCCTGGCTGTTCGGGAGTTTGGTCGGCACTGGCGACCGCGGCCAGGTCTTTCTCGGCTACCTGCTCGGCGCCGGGCTGATGGTCGGCGCTGCGCTCATCGAGCTGGCGATCGGCATCAACGCCGAGCGCCAGCCGCTCGAAAGCGTGGCGCGGCCGATCTCCGTTGTCGAAGGCTGAGCAGCTCTGCCGTTTCGGGGGACTCACGCATATATCGGAGTCATGTCTGAGTTCATGCCGCGGCCGGATAGCTGGCTCCGCATAACCCCGGCCGGGCTTTATTGCGAGCCCGGCGATTTCCATATCGACCCGACCCGCCCGGTCACGCGGGCCGTCATTACGCATGGTCATGGCGACCATGCCCGGCCCGGCAACGAGCGTATCCTGGCGACGCCAGAGACGATCGCGATCATGCGCCAGCGCTACGGCGAGCTCGCTGGCGGGACGCTGCAACAAGCGACGTATGGCGAGCACGTCTCAATTGACGGTGTGTCGCTGCGCCTGGCGCCGGCCGGGCACGTGCTCGGCAGCGCCCAGCTCGTCATCGAATACAAGGGATGCCGGGCCGTCGTGTCCGGCGATTACAAGCGCCGACCTGACCCGACCTGCCCGCCTTTCGAGCCGCAGTCCTGCGACCTGTTCATTACCGAGGCGACTTTCGCGCTGCCGGTGTTCCGTCATCCGTCCGACCGGCACGAAATCGACAAGCTGCTGCATTCGCTGCGGCTCTTCCCGGAGCGCTGCCAGCTGGTGGGGGTGTATGCGCTCGGCAAATGCCAACGGCTCCTGGCGTTGCTGCGTGCCGCCGGTTACGAAGACCCGGTTTATCTGCACGGCGCGCTGCTTGGCCTGACAGAGCTGTACCAGAGCCTCGGGATCGATCTCGGGCCCGTGCTCCCCGGCACCGGCGTCCCTCGCGACGAGCTGAAGGGTAGGATCGTCCTCGCGCCGCCGATGGCGCTCGCCGCCCGCTGGACGCGGCGGCTGCCCGACCCGGTCATCGCCCTCGCCTCGGGCTGGATGCGGGTCAAGCAGCGCGCCAAGGCGCGCGGTGTCGAGCTGCCCCTGGTCATCTCGGACCATGCCGATTGGGACGAGCTGACGCAGACGCTCGACGATGTCGGCGCGTCGGAAATCTGGGTCACGCACGGCCGCGAGGAGGCGCTCGTCCATTACGCGAGGCAACAGGGCCGGCAGGCCCGTGCGCTGGCGCTGACCGGCTTCGACGAGGAGGAAGAGTGACCGGCGGCCTAGCGCGCGTGCCGGCCGGCCTGAGTCGCGGCGCCTGCCAGCGCCGTCAGCACCTTGTCGGGACGGGTGAAGGCGAGATACTCGGCCGCGTATTCGGGCGGCAGGATCTCGACCATCGTCTCGTTCTCGACCCACACCTCGATGACGTGAAACGGGCCGCGATTGCAGTCGAAATACTGCCAGCCGGCCTTCTTGGCGATCTCCGCAACCTTGTTTGCATCGGTCGGGACGCTCAGCGCGAAATGCGTCGCGCCGTAACCGCGGTCTTTCGGGTGCTTGACAAAGCCGCCGCCCGTCGCACCGTTCGGCTCGAGCTCGGTGCCGGCCGGGTAGACCTCGACCCCGGAGCCATGTTGGTCGAGCTGCAGCGCGAAGAAGCTCCCCGGATTGGGCGGAAACGGCACGGCCTTACCGCCCATCAATTCAGCCAATACCCCCGCCGCCTTCTTCGGGTCGCGCGCGGCAATCGAAAGATGGTGGATCATCGGATACCTCTAACGAAATTCCCGGCAGAAATAGCACGCCGGCCGGGCTGGAGCGATAGCTGCGGCGCCGGAGAACGGGCGTGAACTGCTTCGCCGAGCTGCTCGATGCGCTGCTGTTCATGCCGTCGCGCAACGGCAAATTGCGGCTCATGCAGGAATATTTCGCGACAACGCCCGATCCGGAGCGCGGCTGGGCGTTGGCGGCGCTAACCGGCGAATTGTCCTTCGCCGAAGCCAAGCCCAGCCAAGTCCGCGACTTGGCGATGGCCCGAGTCGACCCGGAGTTGTTCGGCTGGTCGTGGGATTTTGTCGGAGACCTTGCCGAAACCGTCGCCCTGATCTGGCCCGAGCCTGCCTTGCGTGATCACGGGACGGTACCGAGCCTCGGCGAAATCGTGACCACGTTGCACAGTGCGAGCCGGGCCGAGGTCGGCGCCCACCTTGCGCCATGGCTCGATGCGCTCGATGCAACCGGCCGCTGGGCGTTGCTGAAGCTGGTCACCGGTGCGCTGAGGATCGGCGTCTCGGGGCGGCTCGCGAAGACCGCGCTCGCGGAATGGAGCGGGGTCGATCTCGACCGCATCGAGGAGGTCTGGCACGGCCTATCGCCGCCATACCAGGAATTGTTCGATTGGCTCGAAGGGCGCGGCACACCGCCCGATATTGCAGAGCTGCCGACCTTCTGCCCGCTGATGCTGGCGCAACCGCTCGAAGAGGGTGAACTCGGGGGGCTCGATCCGAAAGACTACCTCGCGGAATGGAAATGGGACGGCATTCGGGTGCAGCTTGTCTCGCGCGGCGGGCAGAAGCGGCTCTACTCACGTTCCGGCGACGATATCGGGGGCGCCTTCCCCGACGTCGTAACGGCGATCCCGGAAGACGTGACGCTCGACGGCGAACTCCTGGTCATGCGCGACGGCGAGGTCGCGCCGTTTAATCACCTGCAGCAGCGCCTCAACCGCAAATCGCCGGATGCAAAAATGCTGCGCGAGTACCCAGCGGCCGTGCGGCTCTACGACATCCTGCGCGAAGGCGGCGAGGATCAGCGGTCCCTCCCCTTCGCCGAGCGTCGGCGGCGTCTCGAAGCGTGGTACGACGCGCCGCGGCCGAACCTAGATTTATCGCCGATGATCCCGTTCGCCAATTGGGAGGAGCTGAAGGGCTTGCGCGCCAGCGCACGCGACCGCGGCATCGAGGGGATCATGCTGAAACGCGCCGACTCCCCCTATCTCGCCGGCCGGCCGAAGGGGCCGTGGTTCAAATGGAAGCGCGGCGCGCTGACAATCGACGCCGTGCTGATGTATGCCCAGCGCGGCAGCGGCAAGCGCTCGTCCTATTATTCGGACTACACCTTCGGCGCCTGGGCCGGTGACAAATTGGTGCCAGTTGGAAAGGCCTATTCCGGCTTCACTGACGAGGAATTGCGCCGTCTCGACAAATGGGTGCGCGACAATACGGTCAACCGCTACGGGCCGGTGCGGGAGGTCGCGCCCGGGCTCGTGCTCGAAATCGCGTTCGATAGCGTGCACCGCTCGAACCGCCACAAATCCGGGGTGGCGATGCGCTTCCCCCGGGTCCACCGCATCCGCTGGGACAAGCCCGACCGCGAGGCCGACACGCTCGCGGCATTGGAAGCGATGATGACGTAAGCCGGCCTTAGGTCAGCGCCTGGCGCAACTGCCGGCTCGCGACCACCAGCATTGCCAAATCCGGCACGGCGCCGGTGCGTAACTCGGCGGCAATCGCCTCGGCCGGCGCTACTGCAGATGCGCGCTCCTGGGCCCAGACCGCAAGCGGGTCAGCCGCATCAAGCGAGGCTTGCAATGCAGAATGGGCGATCTCGGCCTGCAAAGTGAACAGATCGTCGATAACCGTGTCGACCGCCTGCCGCTGCCAAGCGGTCTCAGCCGGAAGCCGGCGCGCGGCGGCGCGCAGCTCGCCGAGCGCGAAATGAGCACCGGCCGCGTAATAGGTGCGCGCGACACGATCGAACGGCTGCAACGTCCGCTCGGTCAAATCGGCAATCTCCAGCGCGGCGGCAATAAATGGAGTCCCGCCAATTGCGGCCGCAAGTCGCCGCGGTATGTTTGCGGCCATAAGGCGATGCCCACGCTCATCGAGCACGGCACGGTCACTCGCCGGCAGCAATGTCGGTAACAGTCCGGCCAGCTCGCGAATACTGGGCCTTAGACGCTCGATATCATGGCCGAGATCGAGCCGGTCGTGGCGCAGCAGCCACGCAACGGCATGTTCGACAAGGCTAGTTATGTCGAGCAGCATCTCGTATTGCACTGCGGCTGCTGTCTGGTTATCGAGCGCCTCGATATTGGCCCAAGCGGCCGGTAGCTCGAACGCATCGCGCACGATGCGGTAGGCGCGCGCGACTTCGACGGGGCTCTTGCCGGTGCGGGCCCGCATGTCATGGATGAAGGCGATGCCGGCTCGGTTGATCAAGTCATTGGTGACGACCGTCGCGGTGATCTCGCGGCGCAGCGGATGCGCGGCGATCTGTTTCGCAAAACGCTCGCGCAAAGCAGTCGGGAAATAGTTGAGCAGATCGCCCAGGAATTCCGGCAAGTCGGGTAGATCGGAAGCGAGCAGATCTTCGTCGAGCGACATCTTGGCGTAAGCGAGCAGCACGGCCAGCTCGGGACGGGTCAGGCCGCGCCGCGCCGCGCCGCGGGTCGCGAGCGCCTCGTCATCGGGGAGAAATTCGAGCGCGCGATCCAGCCGGCCCGCCCGTTCCAGATCGCGGACCAGCCGGATCTGCTTGTCGAGCGCCGCCGGACCGCGCGCCTCGGCGACCGACAGGGCCTCGCCCTGCAGATAATTGTCGCGCAAGACCAGCGCGGCGACGTCGTCGGCCATCTGCGCCAAGAGCGGGTCGCGCTCCTGGCGCCCGAGCACGCCGGTCGCGATGGCGCTGCCGAGCAGGATCTTGATATTGACCTCATGGTCCGACATGTCGACACCAGCCGAATTGTCGATCGCATCGGTATCGATGCGGCCGCCCTTCAGCGCGTAAGCGACGCGACCGCGCTGGGTCACGCCGAGATTGGCGCCCTCGCCGACGACCCTGGCGCGCAACTCTTCTCCATTGACTCTGAGTGCGTCATTGGCGCGGTCGCCGACCTCCGCATGGGTCTCGTTGCGGGCCTTGACGAAAGTGCCGATTCCGCCGAAGAACAACAGATCGATTTCGGCCGCCAGCAATTTGCGGATCAGCTCGGCCGGGGTCAGGTGATCCTCCGTAATCCCGAACACCGCCTTCATTTCAGGGCTGATCGGCACTGATTTGGCGGAGCGATCGAAGACACCGCCGCCGGCCGAGATCAACTTAGGGTCGTAATCGGCCCAACTCGAGCGGGACAGATCGAACAACCTTTTCCGCTCGGCAAAGCTCGACGCCGCATCCGGATTGGGATCGACGAAAATGTGCAGGTGATTGAAGGCGGCGAGCAACCGGGTATGGCGCGATTGCAGCATGCCGTTGCCGAACACGTCGCCCGCCATGTCGCCGACCCCGACGACGGTGAAGTCGGTGTTCTGGATGTCCTGCCCGAGCTCGCGGAAATGGCGCTTCACCAGCTCCCAAGCGCCGCGCGAGGTGATGCCCATTGCTTTGTGGTCGTAACCAGCCGAGCCCCCCGAGGCGAACGCGTCACCGAGCCAGAAGCCATATTCCTCCGAGATCGCATTGGCGATATCAGAGAAGCTCGCGGTGCCCTTGTCAGCGGCGACGACGAGATACGGGTCATCCGCGTCGTGCCGCACTACGTCAGGCGGCGGCACGACCTTATGTCCCCCCGTCCCGCTGCCCTCGGCGACGATATTGTCGGCGAGATCGAGGATACCGCGGATGAGAATTTTGTAGCATTCTATACCTTCGGCCATCAGCTGATCCCTGGCCGCCGGAGGCCGCTTGAGAACAAAACCGCCTTTCGAGCCGACCGGCACGATGACCGCATTCTTGACCGTCTGCGCCTTCATCAAACCAAGGATCTCGGTACGGAAATCCTCCTTGCGGTCGGACCACCGGATGCCGCCGCGCGCAACCTTCCCCGCACGCATGTGCACACCTTCGGCGCGCGGGCTATAGACGTAGATCTCAAACAACGGTCGCGGCAGCGGCAATAAATCGATCAAGCTGGAAGCAAGCTTCACCGAAAGAGCCGGCTTCGGCGCGCCGCCCGGCAGCGTCTGATAATAATTGGTACGCAGGCTCTTCACGATAAGCGTTAGAAAACTGCGTAGGATGCGGTCTTCATCGAGGCTATCGACGGCGTCGAGCGCGTGATCGATCGCCTGGACTTCACCAATCGTGGCGAGCGAGGGAGAACCGGCGCGGGAGGGATCAAAGCGATGCTCGAACAACTCGACGAGGCGGCGCGCGATCGGTGCATGTCGCGCTAGCACCTCCTCCATATACGCTTGGCTGAAGCTGCTGCCCGCCTGGCGCAGAACCTTGGAATAAAGCCGTAGCACGATCGTCTGCCGCGCGGTCAGCCCGGCCGCAAGCACCAGCCGGTTCAGGCCGTCATTCTCGATCGCGCCGGTCCAGATCGCGAGCAACGCGTCCTCGAACCGGCGGCGCAGCCCCGCTGAGACAATTCCGGGCACGCTGCCCGGCGCCAGCGTGAATTCGTGGATCCACACGCCGCCGTTGTCAGTGCTGTCAATGCGAAACGGCTCCTCGGCGACGATGCGCAACCCGAGGTTTTCGAGAATTGGCAGCACCTCGGAGAGGATGATTGGTTCGCCGGGCCGATATAGGCGCAAGCCTGGCGTGCTCTCCTCCTCCCGCGGATGCAGCGAGACTTCGAGAAGCGAGCCGTTGAGTACCGCTTCGATGCGCACGATATCGGCGATCGCCTGTGCCGGGGATGTGCGTACCTGATAGGCGACCGGAAACGGCTCTAAGCGGCGCAGCCGAGCGCGGCCCTCCACCTCGCCGAACACCTCGTCGGCGGCAACCTCGACCCGGTCGGTCCAGCTGCGTCCGGCTTCGGCGAGCTGTTGTTCAAGTTGCCCGATATCGACGGCGGGCACGGCGCCGCGCGTCGTCGCGATCAGGAATTCGACCCGCGCCAGCACCGACTCGTCCACATGGACGTAATAGTCCATCAGCTTGCCCGCGAACGCTTCGGTGAGAAGCGCCGCGAAGCGCAGCCGCATTTGCGTATCGTAACGGTCGCGCGGGACGTAGACGAGGCAGGTGACGAACCGTTCCAGCGGGTCGCGGCGCACGAACAGCGCGATGCGCTGCCGTTCCTGCAGGTTGAGGATGCCGATCGCGGTATCGTAGAGCTCGTCTTCGCGAATTTGAAACAGCTCGTCGCGTGGGTAGGTGTCAAGAATGTGTAGCAGCGCCTTGCCGTCGTGGCTGTCAGGCGACAGGCCGGAGCGCGCCATCGTCCGTTGTACCTTGAGGCGTAGCAGCGGGATCGAGCGCGGGCTGCGGCTGTAGGCAACCGACGTGAAGAGCCCGGCAAACAAACGGATGCCGATAACTTCACCATTCACCCCAAACCGGCGGATGCCGACCGCGTCCATCAGCACGTTGCGGTGCACCGTCGCGCGCCGGTTGGTCTTGGCGATGACCAGGAGCTCGCGTCGCCGCAGGAAGTCCTGTACATCGGGCGGTAGCGCGGCGAAATCCCGCATGCCCTCGAAGACGGGATAGCCCGGATCACGCAGGATCCCGAGCGGCGGAGCGGTTTCACGGGCGCCGTCGAAGCGATAGTCGCGAAAGCCGAGATAAGTGAAGTTGTCGTCGTCGAGCCAACGCAGAAAATCCACCCCTTCGGAGATTTCGCTCGGCGGCAGTGCCGGTGGGGTCGCGGTCAGCTCGGCGATGACCGCCCGCAAGCTTTGCCGCATCGGCTGCCAATCCGATACGGCGCTGCGCGCGTCAGCGAGCACCGCTTCGATCTTGCTGGCGATCACCGCCAGCTCTGCCCGGTCCGGCTCGCGAGTGATCTCGATCTGCATCCAGGATTCGCGCGAGCCGGCATTCGCCGGGTCGAAGGCGAGAAGGTCGCCCTTGTCATCCCGAGCCACCGCAAGGACCGGGTGGATGACGAGCCGCACCTCGCGGCCGCCCTCGTTGATCGCCGCCGTCACCGAATCGACCAGGAACGGCATGTCATCATTGACGATCTCGACAATCGTCTGAGGTGACGACCAGCCGTCGCTATCGGGCTCGGGATTGTACACCCGCACCTTAGCGCGGCCAGGTTCGCGGTGACTCGCAAACTGCCAGAGCGCGAGTGCGGCACCGCACAGATCATCGGGGCTGCGGGCCGCGACATCGCCGGGCGGTACATGCTCGTAGAGCCGTGCGATAAAACGGCGCAGCCCGTTTTGCCCGATACTGCCCAATCGGACGGCCGCCAGGGTCTCGGCATCGCGGACCCGCTCTGACTTTTGCAGTTCTATCGTGCTCGGCACGTTCCGTTCCGAATTGTCCCCGCCTTTGGCGGCGGCGAGAGTCTGCCTAGCGCTCTCTCGGGGCAAGCGTTTCATTTCCTCTCATGACCGCCGAGGAATAGCGTACAGCGAATCGCCGCGCCCGATCAGGCGCCTCGATTGGCTCTCCGTTAGAAATATTCGTCCTGCTCCGGCGTTGTCTGCGTGAACGGGATACCTAGAAAATACGGTCACTTTGATCAGGTTATGGCCCCGTTAACACGTCGGTGTCGAAATTGGGCTTCAATCCAAGGGTCCGCTTTACGATAGTGGATCAGGGAGCGGCAACATGACAGCGGTCAATGATCGCTGCCGGATGAATCGACAGAACCTTGGCCGCGGGCGAGGCGGCGCCTGGGAGGTCATTCGAATGGGGATCATGGAGTTCGAGGTGTGCCGGCATGGCCGCGACGCGCGTTGGGTGGTCAGGCTCGGCAATTCCGTCTATGGCGCCTATCTGGACAAGGAACAGGCGCTGCTGGATGCCGTCGATGCCGCCCGCGAGGCGCTGCAATGCGGCCGTCAAGCGCAGGTTTGGGTGCGCGAGCGGGCCAATTCCGCCAGGATCTTCTGACCGGCCTCACAGCGCGGCCACCATCTCCCCGCTGATCAGCACGACACCGCCCTCGCTGCGGTAGAAGCGCTTGTGGTCGAGTTCGGGGTCTTCGCCGACGACAAGGTTCTCCGGGATGCGGACGCCGCGGTCGATCACGACCTTGGTAAGCTGCGCATAACGCCCGACTTGGACTTCCGGCAGCACTACCGCATCACAGGCCTGTGCGTAGGAATTGACGCGCACGCTCGAGAACAACAGCGAACGCTTGAGCTGCGCGCCGGAAATGATGCAGCCGCCGGAGACCATCGAATCGACTGCGACGCCGCGCCGGTCATCGTCGTCGAAGATGAATTTGGCTGGGGGCAATTGCTGCTGGTACGTCCAGATCGGCCAATTCGGATCGTAGATGTCGAGCGACGGCACCGGTCTGATCAGATCGAGATTGGCCGCCCAGTAGGCGTCGATCGTGCCGACGTCCCGCCAATAGGGCTCGGCATCCGGGGTGGTCTTGACGCAGCTGTCCTCGAAGCGGTGCGCCGAGGCGAGGCCGCGGCTGACCAGGTTCGGAATGACGTCCTTGCCGAAATCGTGGCTCGATTTTGGGTCGTCGTGATCGCGCTGCAGTTCCGAATAGAGGAAATCGGCGGAGAAAGCGTAGATCCCCATGCTGGCGAGGGCGTGGTCCGGCTTGCCCGGCATTGCCGGCGGCGAGCGCGGCTTTTCGAGGAAATCGACGATCCTCATCGTTTCATCGACCGCCATGACGCCGAACTCGGAGGCTTGGGACAGCGGTACCTCGACGCAGGCGACGATACAATCGGCCCCTCTCGCCTGCATGTCCGCCAGCATGTTGGAGTAGTCCATTTTATAGATATGATCGCCGGCCAGCACGACAAAGAACTCGGGCCGGGCCGCGCGCAGGATGTCGAAGTTCTGATAAACCGCGTCGGCCGTACCGCGGTACCAGGTCGCCTCGTCGAGCCGCTGCTGCGCCGGCAACAGATCGAGAAACTCGTTCATCTCCGGGCGCAGAAACGACCAGCCCATCTGCAGGTGCCGCAGCAAACTGTGCGCCTTGTATTGGGTCAGAACAGCGATGCGGCGGATGTTGGAATTAAGGCAGTTGGACAGCGCAAAATCGATGATGCGGAACTTGCCGCCGAAGAAAACGGCAGGCTTGGCGCGGCGATCTGTCAGCTGTTTCAACCGGCTGCCGCGGCCGCCGGCCAGTACGAGCGCAATCGTGCGCCTTGCCAATCTTTGCTGGACGCGGCTCGAGGAAAGCATGGGGTTTTGCCTCCGACTACAAGACTAACGTAATCGAGGCGTCGCGGCGAGCCGGTCGGTAACGGGTCATTTCGACACAATGCGGCGAGAACCACGCCTGTTCAGTCGTAATGCATTTAATTCACAACAATTCCGTGCGCACCATCAGACGTTGTGGATCGCGCCGGCGACGGGCTTCACGAACACGCTTCGGCCGCGGACCGGCGTGCTGCGGGCTATTCAGGATTAGGAAGCGGCCCGGTCGTGTAAGCCGAGTGATCGCCTCGTCGGCTGAGACTTCGGCCGAGACTTACGAGAGATCGCCCGGTGAGCATTCTCCTCGAAAAGGCGAACCTTGTCATAATAGGTCATCGCCACTTTCTGCCCACACGACGAGCAGTCATAGCGCCTGATCACCTTGAATGCGCTCCCTATCCGTTCATTCCGCTGTCCGCAATGAGGGCATGTATGTGCGAGGGGAACATTAAGCAGAGCCGTGCTGAGGGGCATATACATTTGCTCCGGCAAGGGGCGGAAACATGTACGTCCATCACTCCGCCACCGGGCAGCCAACGGCGTCTGCATATGATTCGCTGGAAATTGTTACAATAAGACGGCCCCACTACGAAACGGCCCCCTATCAATCGGGCCGCTGTCGATGCGCGGAACTCACCGGCGAAGCTTGCCTAAAGAATGAACCGCGACAGATCGGCGTTCTTGGCGAGCTCGCCGACCCGCTCGCGGACATAGTCTTCGTCGATGACAATTGCCGTGCCGCTCGGCTTATCCGAAGCGGTGAAGCTGATCTCTTCGAGCAGGCGTTCGAGGATCGTATGCAGCCGGCGCGCCCCGATGTTTTCGACGGTAGCGTTGATCTGTTCGGCCAACAGCGCGAGTTCGTCGATTGCTTCCGGGCGGAAATCCAGCTCGACCCCCTCGGTCGCGAGCAACGCCCGGTATTGCTTGATAAGACTCGCTTCCGGCTCGGTCAGGATGCGACGGAAATCGGCGCGATCGAGCGCCTTCAATTCGACCCGGATCGGCAGCCGGCCCTGCAATTCCGGCAGCAGATCCGACGGCTTTGCCAGGTGGAAGGCGCCAGAGGCGATGAACAGGATATGATCCGTGCGCACGGCGCCATGCTTGGTCGCGACGGTGGTGCCCTCAATCAGCGGGAGCAAGTCGCGTTGCACACCTTCACGGCTAACGTCGGCGCCGCTGTATCCACCACCGCCGGCGCGCTCGCCGCGGCCGCAGATTTTGTCGATTTCGTCAAGGAAGACAATGCCGTTCTGCTCGACCGAGGCGATCGCTTCGCGCACGACCCGCTCCTGATCGAGCAGCTTGTCGCTCTCTTCGGCCATCAGCACGCGGTAGCTCTCGGCCACCGTCAGCTTCTTCGGCTTGCTGCGCCCGCCAAATGCCTTGCCGAAGATGTCGCCTAGGTTGAGCATGCCCATCGAGGCGCCGGGCATGCCGGGGATCTCGAAGGTCGGCAAGTTCGCCGCAGCGCTTTCCTGCACCTGGATCTCGACCTCGCGGTCGTCGAGCGCGCCCTCGCGCAGCATCTTGCGAAATTTCTGGCGTGTGTCGGGGCTGGCGTTGTTGCCGACGAGCGCGTCGAGGACGCGATCCTCGGCCGCGAGCTCGGCTTTTGACTCCACGTCCTTGCGCAGCCGTTCGCGCGTCATTGAGATCGAAACCTCGACGAGGTCGCGCGCGATCTGCTCGACATCGCGGCCGACATAACCGACCTCGGTGAATTTGGTGGCTTCAACCTTGAGAAACGGCGCCTGAGCGAGCCGGGCGAGGCGGCGGGCAATTTCGGTCTTGCCGCAGCCGGTCGGGCCGATCATCAGGATGTTTTTCGGCAGCACCTCCTCGCGCAATTCGGCTGGTAGTTGCTGGCGACGCCAGCGGTTGCGCAATGCGACCGCGACGGCGCGCTTGGCGTCGTCCTGGCCGACGATATAGCGGTCAAGCTCGGAAACAATCTCGCGCGGGCTGAACGAGGTCATGTCTAGAGGGACAGCTTCTCAATCGTGATCTTGTCGTTGGTGTAGACGCAGATCTGGCTGGCGATCGCCATCGCCCGGCGCGCCACCGTCTCGGCGTCGAGACCCTCGACATCGATCAGCGCGCGTGCCGCAGCGAGCGCGTATCCACCGCCCGAGCCAATTCCGATGATGCCATCCTCCGGTTCCAGCACATCGCCGGTGCCTGACAGGATCAGCGAGACCTGCTTGTCGGCAACCGCCATCATCGCTTCGAGGCGGCGCAGATACCGGTCGGTGCGCCAGTCTTTGGCGAGTTCGACGCAGGCGCGGGTCAATTGCCCGGAATATTGTTCGAGCTTGCCTTCGAGCCGTTCGAACAGCGTGATCGCATCGGCAGTCGTCCCGGCGAAGCCGGCGATGACCCCGCCCCCACCGAGCCGGCGCACCTTCTTGGCATTGGATTTGACGATCGTCTGACCCATGGATACCTGGCCATCGCCGGCCACGATGACCTCGCCGCTCTTGCGCAGGCATAGGATCGTCGTGCCGTGCCAGAGGGTTTCGTCAGGGGATCGGGCCATGCGCTGCATGTAAGGAGCGGCGATGCCCGATCAAGCACGACGTGGCGAGCCGATGAGCCGCGATCCTCAGCCGGCAATGCGGGGGAGCAAGTCCGACGCGAAGCGGCGGGCGGGCCGTCGCTCGGGTCAGTTCAGCCCGTACAGCCGGCTAACGTTGTCGTAGGTGATCTTCTTCTGCACCGCCGGCGAGAAACCGGCGAGGTTGCGGTTCAGCGTCTCTTTCGAGTTCGGCCAGATGCAATCCGGGTGCGGATAGTCAGCGCCCCAGATAATGTTGTCCTCACCGATCAGCGGCACGATCGGCTCAAGAAACTTGTCCTGCTGATAGGTCACGTAGCCCTGGCGGCGAAAATAATCGCTTGGCTTCATCTTGAAGCCGAGGCTCTTCGCGCGGTCCTCATATTCTGTGTCGAGCCGATCGAACACATAGGGCAGCCACGTCACACCGGACTCGCCGAGGACGAAGTTGAAATCGGGATATTTCTCGCAGGCGCCCGACGCGAGCACCGAGACCAGCACCTCCATCGTGTCGAGCTGGAACAAGGCCGAGCGCACCAGCCGCCACTGCGTGAAAACCTCTTTCTCCATTTCCGGCGTGTCAGGGGCCCGCACCGCCTTGAAGCCGGTCGAATGGAACGAGATCGGGAATTTGCACTCGGCGCAGGCCTCCCACAGCGCGAACCAGGCGGGGTGATACAGCGGCGGGCTCATGCGCTTGAACGCGAGATCGCCGCCGCGCAGCCCCATCTTGGCGCAACGCCGCACTTCGGCCGCCGCGGCGGCCGGATCGGTGTTCGGAATGATCGCCAGCGGGAAGACGCGGTTGGGATCGGACCGCTTCGCGAAATCGGCAGCCCAGTCGTTGTACATCTGGTCGACCCAGCCGCGCAGGTCGGTGTCGTCGATCAAGTCGTTGACCATTAGGCAACCGTAGACGACCTCCTTTTCGAGGCCGTCTCGGTCGAGATCGGCGATGCGCAGCTCCGGGGTGGTCGGGCGCGGTTTGGCGCCGGGAAAATAATTCCACTCGAAGCCGAGCTCCTTCATCTCATCGATATGGCCGAAGGAGCCTTTCGTGTAAGGCAGAAAGCCCGGGCCGACGCCGTTCCACATGCCGCGGTCGACATCACCGACGAACCAGTGCTGCCCGTCATTGCGCATCTCGACGCGCGGCGCCGTCTTCTTCCATTTCGCCGGCGCCTGCGAGGACCACAGGTCGGACGGGCAATAGGTCAGGTCGATGTGGTTGTCGCCGGAAATGAGCTTTTCGTACATCGCCTTCCTCGCTCCTTCTCGGTTCGGCCCTGCTGGTCGAAATTATTGCCGTTGCGCCGCAGCATAACGGTGCTGCGCGCCTCGAACAATCGCCGAAGGCGCATAGCCGCCCGCCGCAGGCCCGCGGCGCTAGAGGAACTCAGGGGCGGATTTCAACAGGCGTCCCCTCTGGAACGGCGTCCCAGATCTTAACGATCGCGGCGTTGCCGACCGAGATGCACCCCTCGGTCCAGTCCTTGTACCATTGCGGCGGGTCTGACGGGCCGTAATCGTTGGGCAGCCCATGAATGAAAATCGCGCCGCCAGGATCGACATGCAGTGCGTTGGCCCGTTCGCGGTCATTCTCGTCGGGGTAGGAGATGTGGAGGGCGCGCGTGTACTTTGTCTGCATTGATCGATAGTCAATCCGGTACACCCCTTCCGGCGTGCGCCCGTCGCCCTCTTGCTGTTTAGGGCCGTACGGTTCACGGCCGAGCGATATCGGGAAGCTCTCGAGCACCCTGCCGTCGTGCAACAACTCCAGCAGTCGCCGGCTCTTCAGAACAACGACGCGGTCCGCAAGCGGCGGCGTGGCGATAGGCGCCGGAGGCGGCGGAGACTGGCAGCCGCCGGTCATCGCCACGAGCGATATGGCGAAAATCGCGGACAAGATCGACCGGCGCGCCGCTGCACGCCGCGAGTTGTCCCCCAAATGCTGAGTTTTGATAAGACCACAGATGCGGCTCGTCGCCGGCCATCTCCCCCATCAACAGCGCGAACCGCATAAAACCGGTTGGCGCCAAACCCCCGATCGAGCGTGCGAACCGCGTCGTCCCCGACCCCACACTTAATTGCGGAATTTGGTTAAATAATGGTTGCAGCTGGTCGGGAGGAGCCGCTGGGCCGATCTGCCCCCGCCGCTCTGGCCCGCTATCGCACAGCAAAATCATGGGCAAGAACAGGTTCTTTGCTCAAGATCTGCCGGAGCTTGCGGCCGAGTTGGTCGCGCGCATACGGCTTCGTGATCAGATTGATACCGCCGTCGAGCCACCCCCCATGCAAAGCGGCGTTCTCGGCATAACCGGTGGTGAACAGCACGGCAATTCCGGGAATCTTCTGCTGCGCCTTGCGGGCTAGTTCGGGCGTTCGCAAGGTGCCGGGCATTACGATATCGGTAAAGAGCAGATCGATCGTGGCGCCGCTCTCGATAATGACCAGCGCATTATCGGCATCTTTCGCCCGCAAGACGCGGTAGCCCAATTCCGACAGCAGTTCCGCTGTCGTCACCCGCACATCCTCGTCGTCTTCGACGAGTAGGATCGTCTCGGAGCCGCCTACGATCGGGTTCGCGGGAAACTCGATCTGGGCATCCTCATCCTCTCGGCTGCGCGGCAGATACATCCGCACGGTCGAGCCTTGGCCGAGCTCGCTGTAAATATTGATATGCCCGCCGGACTGTTTGACAAAGCCGTGGACCATGCTCAAGCCCAGCCCGGTGCCCCGCCCCTCGGGCTTGGTGCTGAAAAACGGATCGAAGACCTTTTCCAGTATCTCCGGGTCGATACCAGTTCCGGTGTCGGAAACCGCGACCATGACATATTGCCCCGGCGTCACCTCGGCGTGTCGCAAGGCATAATTGTCGTCCAAAAAGGCGTTGCCGGCTTCGATGGTTAGTTTTCCGCGGCCGTTCATCGCGTCGCGGGCATTGATTGCCAAGTTGAGCAAGGCGGTCTCGACCTGCACAAGATCGACGCAGGTGTTCCAAAGGCCGCCGGCGATCACGGTCTGGATCTCGATGCCCTCGCCAAGGGCCCGTCGGAACATGTCATCCGCGTTGCGAATGAGGCGCCCGAGATTGACGACTTTGGGCGACAGCGGCTGCTGCCGCGCGAAGGCGAGCAGTTGGGAGGCGACTTTCGAGCCTTGCCAGACCGCCTGGAGCGCGGTCGCGACCCGCCTATGCAGCCTGTCGTTGCCGGCGATCTCGACCGACAGCATTTCGAGGTTGGCGCCGATTACCTGCAAAAGATTATTGAAATCATGTGCGACGCCGCCGGTCAGCTTACCCAGCGCTTCCATTTTCTGTGCCTGGCGCAGTTGCGCCTCGGCCGCCTGCTGATCGCTGACATCGATGCAGCTGCCGAAATATCCTTCAAAGACGCCGCCGCGATAGAACGGGGCGCCATTGTCGAGAATTTCCCGATATACCCCGTCCGCTCGGCGCAGGCGGTATATCATCGAGAACCGCTGACGCGCATCAAAGGCGCCGACGTAAGTCTTGAGGCAGCGCTGGAAATCGTCGGGGTGCACGCCCTCGGCCCAGCCGTTCCCCACTTCCTGCTCCATCGTCCGGCCGACGAAATCGAGCCAAGGCTTGTTGAACCAGTCGCACAGCTTGTCGGGTCCGGAGCGCCAGACCATGACCGGAGCGTTGTCAGCCAGCTCCCTGAAGAAGCGCTCGCCCGGATCGATCAGATCATCCCTCATAAACCGCCTTCCAAAGGTAATGATCCGCCGTATTGCTTGTTTTCGCATCATTCCTGGGCATGGGGCCACCTCCGAACAGCCGTCGACAAAGATCGGTTCCTGCCCAGGATGTTTAGCCTGAATGTGCCGTTCGGGCCGCAGGCGGCCGCGAGCCGGGCCTCCGATCAGCTAATCGAATGTACCGGGAAGTCCCCAGACGTGCGAGCAACATGAGCCGCCCCGAGTTGGTGCGGGTGAAGGGACTTGAACCCCCACTCCCTTACGGGAAGCAGATTTTGAGTCTGCCGCGTCTGCCATTCCGCCACACCCGCACTCAAGCCGAATTTGCATGCTGGGCCTGCCTGAGACAAGGGGTGCAGCCTCCTCGGCCGGTTGACGGAGCGATGCGATCGGCGGATCGTGATTGAAAGACCATGGAGGGACGGCCATGAAGGTTGGGACCGCGCTCAACATGTTGTGCCAGCCCGGACGCTCGGACGCGTCAGTGGTCGGCGAGCATCTCGCCATCGGCGACCTCGCCGAGCCCTTGGGCTTCGACTCGCTGTTCGCGCTCGAACACCATTTCACCGGCTACGCGATGTCGCCGGCGCCGACGCAGCTCCTCTCGTATTTTGCCGGCCGCACGAAGCGGATCAGCCTTGGCACTGCGGTCATCGTGCTGCCCTGGCATGATCCGGTTCGGGTCGCCGAGGAGATCGCGTTGCTCGACATCCTATGCGGCGGGCGCTGCGTGTTCGGCTTTGGGCGAGGCGCGGCGAGCGTCGAATACGAGGGCTTCCGCATCCCGATGGAGGAGGCGCGGCCACGCTTTGTCGAGGCGGCGCAGATCATCGTCAAGGCACTGTCGCAGGACAGCTTCGAGCACGGCGGGCAATTCTTCCAGATCCCGCGCACCGCGATCCGGCCGCGCCCGATCTCGCATCCCGAGCGCCGGTTCTATGCCTCGGCGGTCAGCCCGGACTCGGCCGAGATCATGGCGAAGCTCGGCTTCGGCATCCTGATGGTTATGCAGAACGAATGGCCAAAGGCCGCAGAAGACATCGCCCGCTACCGGGCGATCGCCACCGAGGCCGGGCATCCGCCGCGCCCGCCGATCATCCTGACCAATGTTTGCTGCGCCGAAAGCCGGCAGGAGGCGCAGGAACGCGCGTTCGAATATCTCGGCCTCAAATGGCAGTCGATCGATACCCACTACCATTTCTCGGACGGGCATCTCGCGACGGTCAAAGGCTACGAGAGCTACGGCAAGATGGCCAAGACGTACGCCAAGATCAACGCCAGCGCCGAGGCGAAGGCCAAGGCCACCGATTTTTACGTCAGTATCCAGATCGTCGGCACTCCCAAGGATTGTCTCGAAAAAATCGCCGAATTGCAGCGCTGTACCGGCATGGATCACCTCGTCGCCGAATTCTCGTTCGGCGGCCTGCCGCACGAAGAGGCGGAGGTGAATATGCGGATCTTCGCCGACAAGGTTTTGCCGGTCTTGCAACGCGATCCGGCTTTCACTGCCCCCGAAGCACCCGAACGGGCCGTCGCAGCCGCTGCGCACGAGAACGTCTTCGCGCCGGCCTAGCCCGCTCGCCTGCCCTGCCTAACTCGCGAGCGGGTGCGGCCTCGGGTTCGAGCCGTCGGTGAAGCGTGACAAGCGGAACGGCGTGGGATCGACGATCGGCGGAGCGCCCGAAACCATATCGGCCATCAATCGTCCGGCGCCCGGCCCGATGCCGAAGCCGTGGCCGGAAAATCCGGTCGCGATGAAGAAGCCAGGCACCGTGTCCACCGCGGAGATGACTGGGATCGCGTCGGGCATTACATCGATCATGCCGCCCCAGCTTTGCGCGACGGCGACGTTCTTAAACGCCGGAAAGCTTTCGGCGATGCTGGCGCGGGCGCGTTCGAGGACGAAGGGATCGGCGTCCGGATCGAGGACGCGCACACCCTCGAACGGGGACGGGCCGTCGAGCGCCCACTTACGGGGCATCCGCCATTCCTCCGTAAAGCGGCGGCCGGCCCGGAAGCGCAGCTTCTTCCAATGCAACCGCACGCTGGGCAGGTATTCGGGGAACAGGCGAAAGCTGTCCGGCACGAGATCAATCGTGCGCACTCCCAAGGTGGCGACGGTATAGCCGCCATCCATCCGCTTCCGATATCCGAAGAGACCTCCCGAGGCCGAGATTTCCGGGCCGCCCTGCAAGGGCTCGGTTCGCATAACCGACCCCAGGACTTTCAGCTGCGGCAATTCGATGCCGAGATTGCCGCAAAACAGTCGCGACCAGGCGCCGCCGGCGAGCACGACCGACTGGCAGGCAATATGGCCCTTTTCGGTCACGACTCCGGCAACGCGCCCCCCAGCAGTCTCGATGCCGCGAACCGCGCAGCCGGTCAGGATTGTTGCGCCCCGGCGGCGCGCGCCCTCGGCGATTGCCGGCGCCGCCATCTGCGGCTCTGCCTTGCCGTCGCTCGGCGTGTAGAGTGCGCCGGCCCAGCGCTTGGCGACGCCGGGCAGCAGCTGCGCCACCTCTGCGTCGCCAATTAACCGCGTGTCGAGCTGGTATTCACGGGCATGCTCCAGCCAAGCCTCCATTTGGCCGAGCTCCTCGACGGTTTCGCCGAGATACATGATGCCGCAGGTGCGAAAGCCGGTTTCCGCCTCGACGGTCCCATTCATCCGTTCCCATAGCCTGAGGCTCTCGATAATCAGCGGGATCTCGCGGGGATCGCGCGCCATCTTGCGGCACCAACCCCAGTTGCGGCTGGATTGCTCGCCGGCGATGTGGCCCTTCTCGCACAGTACGGTTGAGATGCCGCGCTGCGCGAGGAACAGCGCTGTGCTCGTGCCGATGATGCCGCCGCCGACGATCACGACATCGGCGCGAGCCGGCAATTTCTCGTCGGACGGAACCGGATCGACGCGCGGCGCCATGCTGTCACCTCGGCGAAAAGCCCGACCCGATCAGGATCGCGGCGGTCGGGATATACCAGGGAAGAATACCAGAATTGGATCAACCTTCGTTCCCATGGCGTTTTTGTACCAGGTAGAGCGCCGCGCCGGCGGCGCGCAGCGAGAAGGATTCGGGCGATGGACCGCGACGATGTCATCGGCACGCTTAACGACCTGATCGAGACCAGCAAGGACGGCGAGGAGGGGTTTCGCGCCTGCGCCGAGGCGGTCAAGAACCCACAGCTGAAAGCGTTCTTCGAGCAAAAGGCCGAACGCTGCCGTATGGGCGCCGCGCAACTGCAGCAGAAGGTGCGCGAACTGGGCGGCGACCCCGAGCGCAGCGGTTCGACGACCGGGCAGGTGCACCGCTTCTGGGTCAACCTCCGCTCGACGATCGCCGGGATGGATGAGCATGCGATCCTCGACGAGTGCGAGCGCGGCGAGGATGCCGCCAAGCGGGCCTATGAAGACGCGCTGCAAGAGGATCTGCCTGCCGACGTCCGGACGCTGATCGGCAAGCAATACCGCGAAGTCAAGATGAACCACGACAGCGTGCGCGACATGCGCAACATGACTGCCTAAGCGGCGACGCCGGGGCAAAGCCCGGCGGCAATTGCGCCGCGAGCGCCTCCCCACTAGCATCGCGGCCCGATGGAAGAGATCTACTGCTTTGCCGGCAACCCGCTTGATCGCGCGAGCGAGCGCCGACGCGATGCCGCCTGGATCGCCGGGCTGTTGGACGATCCGGCGGCTCGTATCCTGCCGCTCTGCGAATTGCGGCCGCTGATCCGGGACGGCGAGGCCGTCGAACTTGATTGGCAGCCCGTGGCGCCTTGGCGCGAAACGATCAAACGCGGCGCAACGCTGGTCTTTCTTGGGCTCGAAGAAGGCCGGCCATATTTCGCGATCGATGCCGGCTCGGCCGAGATCGGGGGTGGCTCCGATCGCGAACCGATCGACGCGCGCAGCCTCGCGCCGCTGCTGCCCGGCGGCGAGGCCGCGATCCTGGCGGAAGCCCGCTCGCTGATTGACTGGCACGCCCGGCACGGCTTTTGCGCGCAATGTGGCTCGCCGACCCGGGTCGAATCGGCGGGCTGGGTGCGGCGTTGTCCGGAATGCAAGGCTTCGCACTATCCGCGGTCCGATCCGGTCACGATCATGCTGGCGGTGCGCGGCGATTACGGCCTGCTCGGCCGAAATCGACGCCGCCCCAGCGCGCGGTTTTCGTGCCTGGCCGGCTTCATGGAGCCGGGCGAGACCCTGGAGGAAAGCGTGCGCCGCGAGGTACGCGAGGAGTCCGGGGTCCATGTCGGCAGGGTGAAATACCTCGCCTGCCAGCCATGGCCGTTCCCGTCGAGCCTGATGATGGGCTTCATCTGCGAGGCGCTGTCGAAAGAGATCACGGTCGACCCAGAGGAATTGGCCGAGGCGCGCTGGTTCCACCGCGACGAGATCCGCGCGATGGTAGCGCGTGCCGCCAGCGGCCCGGACGATCCGACCCAGGTATCGCTGCCCGGACCTGTCGCGATCGCGCACCACATCTGCCGCCGCTGGTCGAACGGGCTGGACAGCCTCTAGCCGATCGCAATGAGCATTCTTTCGGGTTGGCGGAAATTACGGCTCGTCGCCGCCCTTTTGGCCGTCTCGTTTGTCGTCCCGGCACATGCGGCGGACATCAAGGTGCTCAGCGCCGGCGCCTTGCGGTCGGTGTTGCAAGAATTGACGCCGAGTTTCGAGAAGGCGTCGAACGATCACCTGATCCTGAATTTCGCTACGGCCGGCGGCGTCGAGGCGCAGGTCGAATCAGGCGATCCGGTCGATGTCGCGATCCTGACCGAGCCGCGCATCAAGAAGCTCGAAGACGACGGCAAGATCGCCAGGGACAGCATCGCGCTGATCGGCCGCGCGATGATCGGGCTCGCGGTCAAGAAAGGCGCGCCGCGCCCTGAGATCGCTAATATCGAGGCGTTCAAGGGGACCCTGCTTGCCGCCAAATCGATCGGCTACACCGACCCGGCGAGCGGCGGCACGAGCGGAATCCATATGGCGAAAGTTTTCGAGCAACTCGGAATTGCCGACCAATTGAAATCCAAGCTGCGCCCCATCGCGGGCAGCGCCGGCAAGCCGCCCTCGGTCGGCGGGGCTGTGGCCTTGGGGGTCGCCGAAATCGGGCTGCAGTCGATCAGCGAATTGAAGGGTATCCCGGATATCGACATCGTCGGTCCGATCCCGGCCGAATTGCAGAGCCCCGATCTGGTCTATTTCGCCGGCATCTCAACCGCGAGCACACAACCCGCTCAGGCGAGGATATTCATCGAATTTCTCGGCGGCTTCGAGGCCGCGCCGGTCATCAAATCAAGAGGCATCGAGCCGCGGTGACAGCGGCGCGTGAGAAGGTCGCAATCGTTACCGGCGCGAGTGCCGGGATTGGACTTTACACGGCGCTCGGCCTCGCGCGGCATGGCATGCGGGTGGTCATGGTCGGTCGCGATCCAGCGCGCACCGAGCGGGCGCGTCGGCTCGTCACCGAGCGCTCCGGCTCCGACCGGGTCGAGACGGCGCTCGCCGATTTCGCCAGCCTCGCCGCGGTGCGCCGGCTCGCCGAGGCACTGCTTGCGAGCCGGCGCGGATCGACGTGCTGGTTAACAATGCCGGGCTGATCAGCCCGCGCTTTCAGCTGTCCGAGAACGGCTATGAATTGACCGTCGCGGTCAACCACCTCGCTCCGTTTCTGTTGACGAACCTGCTGCTAGAGCGGCTGCGCGCATCGGGGCCGGCGCGCATCGTCACAGTCGCCTCACAGGCGCATCGTGGCGCGCGCCTGGATCTCCCTGAGCTGACGCGGCCGCGCGACTGGACGCCGCTTTCGGCCTACGGCCGCTCCAAATTGTGCAACGTGCTGTTTAGCCGAGCGCTGGCGCGCCGACTTGATCCGAAAGAGGTCGCTGCTGCCTGCCTGCATCCCGGCGTCGTCGCGACCGCCATCGGCGACAATGCCGGCGCCCTTGCCCGGGTTGGCTGGCGCCTCGCCAAGCCATTTCTGATCAATCCGGAGAAGGGCGCCGCGACCTCACTGTTTCTCGCCACTGTCCCCGATCCGACGCCGTTCCATGGCGCGTATGTGATCGGCGAGCGGATCGCCGAGCCCCACGCCAACGCGCGCGCCGACCGGCTCGGCGACGAGTTGTGGAGCGAAAGCGCCCGCCAGGTCGGGTTGTGATCTTCAGCGCCGATCGGCGCTTTGCGGCGGCCCGCCCTGGAGATAGGTAGTCGCGACCGCCTCTCCGGACTGCGGTAGGAAAGCGAGGATTCGCCCCGGGCCCGGCCCGACCGCGACAAAGCCGTGCGGCACGCCGGCCGGCGGCGAGACGGTGTGATTCGCGCCGACGATTCGCCGCTCGTCGCCGATCCACATCTCCAAGGCGCCGTCGAGCACGATGATCACCTCATCAGCGCTATTGTGAAAATGCGTCGGCGCGCCGGCTCCCGGCTCGATGATGCTGAGGCTCGCCGAACACGCGACGCCATGCTCCGGACCGGCCAGCTTGAAACGGCGATAGCCCGGGCGCCATAGATTTCGGCAGCGCTCTGATTCTCGACAATTGCCATCGTATTCTCCTTGCTCGACAGAATAGGCCCGCCCAAAACAGCCGACAAGCAAGGCGCCGTTGCGCCGCGGACAACTTCTTTCGATCCTGTGAACATGGCGAACGCATCCTATGACTACATCATCATCGGCGCCGGCTCGGCCGGCTGCACACTGGCGCACCGGTTGACCGAGGATCCAAACGCGCGGGTGCTGCTGCTCGAAGCCGGCGGCTGGGACAAGGATCCGTGGATCCATATTCCGCTCGGCTGGGGCCGCATTCTGAACAACCGGCTGCATGATTGGATGTATTTCGCCGAGCCCGAAGCGGCGATGGGAGGGCGGCGCGTCGAATGCGCCCGCGGCAAGGTAATCGGCGGGTCGTCGTCGATCAATGCGATGGTCTACGTGCGCGGTAACCGCGGCGATTACGACCGCTGGGCCAATTATGGGCTGACGACTTGGTCGTACGCGCATGTGCTGCCCTATTTCAAACGCCAGGAGAATTGGGAAGATGGTGCCGGCCCCTACCGCGGCGGCGACGGGCCGCTGACTACCGAGCGCTCGAGGTACCAGGACCCGTTGATCGAGGCGCTCGCCGCAGCCGGCACAGCAGCGGGGCACCCAACAACCGAGGACTACAATGGGGCGCAGCAGGAGGGTTTCGGAAAGCCGCAGATGACGATCCGCAACGGGCGCCGGTGCAGCACCGCCGTGGCTTACCTGCGCCCGGCGCTGGAACGGCCCAACCTAAAGGTCGAAGTGAACGCGCTCGCGGCCCGGATCGTGCTGAACAATCATCGCGCCATCGGGGTCGAATACCTGCAGGACGGCGAAAAACATGTCGTTCACGCAGAGCGCGAGGTGATCCTGGCCGGCGGTGTGATCAACTCGCCGCAGCTGCTGATGCTGTCCGGGATCGGCGACCCGGTCGGATTGCGCGTCCAGGGCATCGCGCCGCGCGTGCCGTTGCCGGGGGTCGGCCGCAACCTGCAGGACCATATCGCGGTCGCGGTGACTTTCCGTCGTAAGGAGCCGGGGCCGCTGCACCGCAAGATGCGCGCCGACCGCATCGTACGCGAAATCGCCAAAGCGCGGCTGCGCGGCAGCGGCATCGCCGGGAGCCAGCCGCATGGCGTCATGGCGTTCCTGAAGACCACGCCCGAACTGCCGATACCTGACGTCCAGCTGTTGTGCAGCGCTGCCCCGTTGACGGCGGCTCCGTATTTCTGGCCGTTCGTCGCGCCCTACGAGGACAGTTTCGCGTGCCGCGCCGTGCTGCTGCGGCCGGAGAGCCGCGGCCAAATCACGCTCACCTCGCGCGACCCCAACCAGGCGCCGCGCATCAAACAGAATTTCCTGGCGCGCGACCGGGAATGGGCGACGCTGCGCGCCGGCATCAAGCTGGCGCGCGATCTCGGACGCCAATCGGCAATGGCGCCATTCGTCACCGCCGAGACGGGGCCGGGCGCGGATTGCCGATCGGACGCCGAAGTCGATGCGTATATCCGCGCGACAGCGATCACCGTCCATCATCCGCTCGGCACCTGCAAGATGGGGACTGACAAGGATCCCGACGCCGTTGTCGACGCCGAATGCAAGGTGCGCGGCGTCGAGGGTCTACGAGTCGTTGATGCCTCGGTCATGCCGGATCTGGTCGGCGGCAACATCAACGCGCCGATCATCATGATCACGGAAAAGGTGGCCGATCTGATCCGCGGCCGGGAGCCGCTGGCCCCCGTCAACGTATAGGGGGCCGACGGGAAGCCCGGCCATCCTTATATCTGTCGGATGATTCTGACTCCGATTCCGCGCCATCGGCTCGGCGCGGCACTCGACCGCTTTGCCGCACAGCTGAATGATGCGGAAGCGCGTGCTGCCTTCGCGCACGTCCGGGCCACCAAATCCGAGCGCGCCGTCGGTGATGAAGCCGAGCGCGATCGACGGCATGCATTGCAAGTTGCCGCTCATTTCGGCGTGCCGGTACATCCGCCGGGCACGCGGCTCGGTTTCAATTGGGATGGCAGAGCCCTCGACAGCGACACCGAAGCCTACGTCATCCTGCACGAAGTCGCGCATTTCGTGCTGGCCCCGCCGGAGCGCCGCCGCCTTATCGACTTCGGGCTCGGCCCGGGGCCGGACACGCGAGAGCGCGCTGCCGCGGCGGATGCCGCGGTTCTGCCGCTAACCGAACGAGAGGCCGACGAAGCGGAAGCCTCATTGCTCGGCATTCTGTGGGAAGCGGAACTGGGTCATCCCGCGCTCGCGTCGTTTCTCGACCAGAATTGGCTCGAAGGGCTGGAGCGCTCGGCCACGGCGCATTTCACCGGTGTGCTCGCACGCCTCCGGCATCGTGGTGTTCTCCACAGAGCCTTGCGGGCCGCGCGCAAAACGCGATAGGGGCAAAGCGGAACACGCGCGCCCGCGAGGATGTTCGGGCGGTATGGCGATCCTCACGCAAACGCATGCGCGGCCCGGCTGGTGGGCGATCCTGACCAATTTTTGGTCTAAACTCGACCGCGATCACGTGTCGATCATGGCGGCGGGCGTGGCTTTTTATGCGCTCCTGTCAATCTTCCCGGGCATGTCGGCACTGATCTCGATCTACGGGCTCGTTGCCGATCCGGTCACGATCGAAAATCAACTGAGCCAACTGGCCGGAATCCTGCCGCAAGAAGCGCTGAAGCTGCTGTCGGATCAGTTGCACGCGTTGGTCGCAGCGCCGCGCGACAAGCTTGGATTCGGACTCCTGTTCAGTTTGCTGCTTGCGCTGTGGAGCGCCACGAGCGGCACCGGTGCGCTGATGCAGGCGCTGACCGTCGCCTATGAGGGGCGCGAGCACCGAGGTGTCCTTTCGTTCTACGGCCGCGCGATTGCCCTGACGCTCGGGATCGGGCTGTTCGCCTTGGTGAGCCTGTTCCTGATCGCGGTGGTGCCCGCTATCATCGACTTGCTGCCGATCTCGGAAGCATGGCGCAATCGAGTCTCGCTGATCCGGTGGCCTCTGCTGGCTGTGCTCGCCGTGATCGCATTCGGCGTCCTCTACCGCTACGCGCCGGCGCGGCGACAACCATGCTGGAATTGCTTCAGCGTCGGCACGATCGCCGCGGCGGTGCTGTGGCTGGTCGGCTCAGCCGGGTTTTCCTTCTATGTCGCCCGCTTCAGCTCTTATGACAAGACCTACGGCTCCATCGGTGCGGTGGTGATCCTGCTGATGTGGTTTTACGTGACCGCGTACATCACACTCGCCGGCGCCGAGTTGAATTCCGAAATCGAGAAGGCACGAGCGCAACGGGTGAGCACCTGAGCTTAATCTCGCCGGCATCGTATCCTTTTCTCTGGCGAGGCCGCGACTGCTCCGGCTATTTACCAAGAAGAAAGCTCCGGCCTCGAGTGGCCTGCTCTGTCGCGGCGCACTAGGCGACAGCGTCCGCCAAAAAATGCCTCTCGGGAGAGGGGCACGATCTGCACCAATGCAACGAATAATTGACCGAAACGCAGATACCGGAGTAGCCATGCCGCATTCCCCGAGCCGGCACCGTCGACTCACCCGCTGTGAGCATACTGCGGCTGTTATGCTGCTGATCTCGGCAGCGGTTGCCCTCCCAGTGCCGCTATCGCGCGCCGAAGAGCCGGCGACGACAACCAGCCCGCAGCCCTCTGGGGCCTGGGAGAGCCCACCGGCCGGCGCTGGACCGCTCACGCCGGTACATCGCGAACCGCCGTCAGGAACCGCCTCGAGACCGTCGGCCGGCGTAAAAAAGCCGACAATCACGATGCCGCCCCCCACTTCGGCGCTGTCCGCGGACGTCGCCGCTCCGGCGCCTGTTGGCAACACGCCGCAGCCGAAGCAGGGCGAAGAAGCGACGCCTTCCGCACCGACACCAAAGCCTGCCAAGCCGCAATCGAAGCAGGTTGAGAGGACGACCCTGCCGACGACGGCCGCAAAGCCTGCCAAGCCGCAACCGATGCAAGCCGAGGAAGCAGCCCCGCCGCGGCCGCACCGTAAACCACCCTCGAAGACGACGGTAGCAAGGGTCGAGCAGGAGAAGAGGGTACCGGGCGACCGAGGGACCACAATCCTCGAGCGCCGCGAGCGCGCTGTCGTGGTCGATCGAGACCAGCCCGACGAACGGGTTTATCGCGAAGAATACGACCGGCCGGAGGACAGGCCTTTTGCCGAGCGCCGGCCGGCGCCGTTTGCGCAAATGCGCACCTACGGATACGAGGCCGCCGAGATCGGCCCGGCCCCGTTCGCGCCGCCCTGGTATTACCGCGAGCGCCCGCTTGCCTGGGGACCGTACTCGGGGCCGAGGGTTCCGCCGCCGGTCCCCTGGTGAGTATGTATTAGGCGGCTTCGCAGCGACCGATTGCGGCGGCGTGCTCGGCGAGCCGGCGCACCCGGCGCCAATCGCCCGCCGCGATGGCGTCGCGCGGCGCCATCCATGAGCCGCCGACCATGGGCACGTTCGGCAACGCGAGATACTCCGTGGCATTGGCTTCGTTGATGCCGCTGGTCGGGCAAAACGCGATGCCCGGAAAGACCGGCGCCAGCGCCTTGAGCCATGCCACTCCGCCGAGCGCCTCGGCGGGAAAGAATTTCATGACGCAGATGCCGAGGGCATGCGCCGCCATGACCTCGGAGGGCGTCGCGACGCCGGGCAGATACGGCAGTTCGGCAGCCAGCGCGGCAGCCGCGAGCTCCGGCGTCATGCCCGGACTTACAAGAAAGGCGGCGCCGGCATGCACCGCCGCGGCGATATCGGCGGCGCGCGATACCGTACCCGCTCCCACAACGGCTTGCGGCAGCTCGCGACGGATCGTGGCAATTGCCGCAGCGGCAGCGGCGGTGCGCATCGTAACCTCGATGACCGGCAGCCCGCCGTCGAACAAAGCGCGGGCGAGCGGAACCGCATCCCGCTCCCGTTCGATCGTCAGAACCGGGATGACCGAAACGCCGCGAAACAAGGCGTGCATGCGGGTGTCCTCCTCTGCCGGGGAGGCATTGGCGTATTTTAGGCCGACCACCGGCCGGCGCCAGGCGTCGGTCATCATGCGGCGCGAATGCTGGCCGGTTTCTGGTAATGCGACCGTACCGGCCCACTTATCCGGAGAATCGGGGATCAATCGCCTGTCGCGAGCGCCTTCGCCTTCCACAGATCCCACGAGCGGGTGATCTGCCCCTGATTGGTCGTCATCGAGGCCATCGCCTCGGCATCGTTGAGGAAAACGACCTGGCCCTGCCCGAGTCGCAACGCCTCGGACTGTAGCCTGGCGTTGACCTCGGTATAGACGGCGCGGAACACGACTTCCTTGACCGACGCGCCGATCACGACATTGCCGTGGCCGCGCAGCAGGGCGACGGCCGCGCTGCCGAGCGATTTCGCCAAGGCTTCGCCTAGCGCCGGCGTGCGGATCAGCATGTCGGTCGCCGGCCCGCCGGCCCCGCGGATCTCGAATACCGGGACACCGAGCCCTAGGAACGAGCCCATGTGAAAGATCGGCCGGAGCGGCGACGCGACGACGCCGAACGGAATCACCGCCGGCGAATGGCTGTGCACGACCGCCTGCACCGCCGGATAGGCCTTGTAGATCTCGCTATGGATAAAGCGTTCGAGATAGGGGGTGCGGCCCTGCACGTCGATCGGATCGCCCGCCAAATCGAATTCCATGAGGTCTGCCGCGGTGACGAGCCCCGGCGCCATGCTGCGCGCCAGGAGAAAGCGCTCCGGATCCTTGTCGTGACGGCCGCTGACATGACCAAACCCATCGACGACGCCCTCGTTGTAGAGGATGCGATTGGCCGCGACGAGATCGTCGATCAAGGCCGGGTCCGCGTTCGTCATCTGACCCCTATCCCAATTTTTTGTAATCCTAGACGCAAAGCGCACCGCCGATCCCGGATAATTGACAGCCCGGATTTGCCGGGCGTCTTATCGGCCGGGGCGACGGGCGCAGGAGGCGGCAGTGGAGAAAAGAAAGCTCGGCAGGACGGGTCTCGACGTCTCGCTGCTCGGCTTTGGCTGCGGCGCGGTCGGCGGGCTGATGATCAAGGGCGCCGTCGCCGATCAGGAGCGCGCCGTGGCGCGCGCGGTCGAGCTCGGGATCAACTATTTCGATACGGCGCAGATGTACGGCGACGGCGAGAGCGAGCGCAATCTCGGCCGCGTCCTGAAGGTGCTAAAGCCGGATGTCTACGTCGGCACGAAGGTGCGCTTGCCCGCAACGGAGCGCGGCCAGATCGGCCGGGCGATCGCGGCCTCGCTCGACGCCAGTCTCAAGCGGTTGCAGCGGGATTCGGTCGATCTGTTTCAGTTCCACAACGCGATCGTCGCCACGACGAAAGGCGCCGATTTCGGCATCGATGCGGTGCTTGACGAGGTCGTGCCGGCGTTTCAGCGGCTGCGCGACCAGGGCAAGTTCCGGTTTTTCGGCATTACCGCGAACGGCGAAACCGCGGCGCTGAACCGCGTCATCGATGCGCGGGCCTTCGATACCGGGCAGGCCAGCTACAATTTGTTGAACCCGAGCCCCGGCGCGCCGGTACTGACGAATTTTCCGGCGCAGGATTATCAAAACCTGCTCAGTCATGCGCAGGCCGCAGGCATGGGCATCATCAACATCCGCGTCTTGGCGGGCGGCGCGCTGAGCGGTACCACGGAGCGGCATCCCTTGGGCGCGCCGCCGCCGGCGCCGATCGGCTCCGGTTCCGACTACCGCCGCGATGTCGAACGCGCCCGCCGCTTCGAGCCCTTGGTGCGCGAAGGACATACGGACAGCCTGATCGAAGCCTCGCTGCGCTATGTCATCGCACACCCGGCGGTCTCGACGGTGCTTGTCGGCTACTCGACGATGGACCATCTCGAATATGCAGCGCGGGCGATCGAGAAGGGGCCGTTGCCGCCGGCCGCCCTCGCCCGTATCGCCGAGATCCAGCGCGGCTTCGCCGGCGAGGCGCGGTAAGAAGTTAAGGGCACAACGATGCAGATTATTCCGACCGGCGAGACGCTTGGGGCGACGATCGAAGGGGTCGATCTGGCCAAGCCGCTGGGGCCGCGCGACTTCGCTGCGGTCCTGCGGGCGCTCGGCGACTACAGCGTGCTGCGGTTTCCAGCTCAGCGGCTCGGCGCGACGCAATTGAAGGCGTTCGCCGGCCGGTTCGGCTCGCTCGAGATCAATGTCGCCGGCACGTTCCAGGAGCCCGACCACCCCGAAATCATGATCCTGTCGAACATCGTCGAGAACGGAAAGCCGATCGGCGCGCGCGACGCCGGCCAGGAATGGCATACCGACATGTCGTACAGCGACACGATCGCGCTCGCGAATTTGCTCTATGCGCTGAAGGTGCCGCGGCGGGACGGCAAGCCGCTCGGGGGCACCGAATTCGCCAACATGCAGGCCGCGTACGAAGCGCTGCCGGTTGAGCTGAAGACGCGGCTCAATGGCATGACCGTATTGCACGATTTTAACAAATTCTGGGAGATGATGCGGCAGCGGCCGGGGAGCTTGCGCCCGCCGCTCTCGGAGGAGCAGCGCAGGAAAAAGCCGCCCGTGTCGCACCCGATATTTCTCGCGCACCCGATCACAGGCAAGAAGGTGCTTTACGCGAACCCGGGCTACGCAATCCGCATCAACGAACTGCCGCAGCGCGAGAGCGACGAGATTCTGGGCTTCTTGTTCGAGCATCAGTTGCAGCCGCGTTTTCGGTACCTGCATCGCTGGACCGAGGGGGACGTGCTGTTCTGGGACGACATCGCGACATTGCACAACGCTCACGCCGATTACGGGCCGGACGAGCACAGGCTCATCAAACGCTGCCAGGTCATGGCCGACAAGATCTTCGACCCCGCCTTCGTCCGCGCCGCGCTCGCCGAATCTGCGGTGGCGTAGCGCGCCGCGATGAACCTGGCGGAAGGGCTGTTCGATGTGGCACGGCGGTTCCCGGAGCAGCCCGCGGTCAGCGACGAGCACAGATCCTGGAATTACCGCGAGCTGGCGCGGCGTATCGCCGGAGTGACTGGCGGCTTGCGGGCGCACGGCCTCCGGCACGGCGACCGCGTGCTGCTGTGCCTGGAAAATTGCGGCGAATTTGTCGAGCTGCTGTTTGGCTGCTGGGCGGCCGGGCTGTGCGCAGTGCCGACCAATGCGCGGCTGCATCCGCGCGAGGTCGAATACATCGCCGAGAATTCGGGCGCGCGATTCCTGATCTCAAGCCCGGGATTGGTCGACTCATTGGCACCGCTCGCCGGAAAGGTGGACACGCTCGACGCGGTCATCTCGACCCGCACTGCCGAATACGAGGCGCTCGTCAGCAAGAGCGAGCCGCTCGTACCAGAGACCGGCAAAGCCACCGACCATGCCTGGCTGTTCTACACGTCCGGTACGACCGGCAGGCCAAAGGGTGCGGTATTGACGCATCGCAACCTGCTCTTCATGAGCCAGTGCTATTACGCCGACATCGACCGGCTCGACGAGCGCGACACGCACCTCCTCGCCGCGCCGGCGTCGCACGGCGCCGGCCTCTACGCCCTGCCGTTTCTGCTGCAGGGGGCGCATCAGATCGTGTTGCCGCATTTCGATGTCGCGGCTATCCTCGATGTCATCGCACGGCATGAGCGCGTGTCGTTTTTCGCGGCGCCGACAATGCTGACGCGGCTCGCACATGCGCCGGAGGTGGCCAGTGCCGATCTCGCCAATCTCAAGACGATCTATTACGGCGGCGGCCCAATGTACGTCGCCGATCTCGAAAAGGCCCTCCAGTTGTTCGGGCCGCGGCTCTACCAGCTGTTCGGCCAGGGCGAGTCGCCGATGACAATTACGGGCCTCAATCAGCGCCTGCACGCCGACACCGCGCATCCGCGCTGGCATGAGCGATTGGGTTCGTGCGGCGTCGCGCGCACCGGCGTGCTGGTCAAAGTGGTCGACGACGACGGCCGGGAAGTGCCCGCGGGCGAGGTCGGCGAGATCGTCACGAAAAGCGATTGCGTCATGGAGGGCTATTGGCAAAACCCCGAAGCCAACGCCGAGACATTACGCGGCGGCTGGTTGCATACCGGCGATCTCGGCAGCTTCGATGACGACGGCTTTCTGACATTGCGCGACCGCTCGAAGGACATGATCATCTCGGGCGGCAGCAACATCTATCCGCGCGAGATCGAGGAGGTGTTGCTGCGCCACCCCGATGTCGTCGAGGCGTCGGTCGTCGGTCGGCCACACCCGGATTGGGGCGAGGAGGTCGTCGCGTTTGTCGTCGCGAAACCCGAGACAAGGGTGGCGGAAGCCGCGCTCGATACGCTGTGCCTCGACTGCATCGCGCGCTTCAAGAGGCCGCGTGAATACCGCTTTGTCGACACGCTCCCGAAGAACAATTACGGCAAGGTGCTGAAAACCGAACTCCGCCGGCAGCTCGAGAAACCGACTCTCTGAAGCGGCGACGCGGCTCGAAGTGATTTTCCTTGCGTGTCACGAAAGAGACACACCCGAACGATAGCGTCGCGTCGTATGTTCGCGTGGTCCGCGTTCGGAGATCCCATGCACAGTGTTGAGGTACGCCGCGGCGGCAGCGATTTGGCTGCTCCTATGGCACAGATGCGAACCTGGCTCGATGGCAAGGGCATAGAGCCGTCTCTCTTTCGCATGTCCCTGATTCCCGGAGGCACGGTCTTTACCGTCGAGTTCAAGGATGCGCGGGCGGCCGCAGCATTTGCGCGCGCGCTTGGCGGCAAGATGACCCCGAAACGCGGCGACCAACCGCTCGCCGCGTAAAGAGCGGGCGTTGAAAGCCGAGTTGCGCCAGCAATGGCCGCACCACCAAAGCTTCGGAAAAAGGTGGTAGCGGGGGAGGGATTTGAACCCCCGACCTTGGGATTATGATTCCCCTGCTCTAACCAACTGAGCTACCCCGCCCCAGGGACTGCCGAGGCGGCCCCGCATATAGGAGATGCCCTGGATGCGGTCAAGCCGTGGTGGCGCGCTGTCCGGCGTCTTGTTCGCTTGCCTGCGTCAGCGAACCGCGCCGAATCCAGCCGCCGCCGAGAAGGCGCTCGCCATCGTACAGCACCGCTGCCTGCCCTGGCGCCACCGCGCCGGCCGGTGCCGACAAGTGCAGCGTCGCCACGTCAGATCGGTCGTCCGCATAGAGGGTTGCCGCCACCGGTGGCTGTGAGGACCTAAGCTTCACTGAAATCGTCGCCCTCTGCCCGGCTTTCAGCGGCGGCCCGAGCCAATTCAGCTCGGCGACATCAACCCGCGTCTCGCAAAGCGCGCTCTTCGGGCCAACGACGACGCGGCGGTTCTCGGGATCGAGCCGCAACACATAAAGCGGCTCCGTAGCGGCGATGCCGAGCCGCTTTCGCTGGCCGACCGTGAAATGCGCGATGCCGTGATGCCGGCCCAACACGCATCCGGTTCGATCGACGATATCTCCAGGCTCGCCGGCTTCAGGGCGCAGCGTTTCAACGACAGCAGCATAAGATCCCTGAGGCACGAAACAGATGTCCTGGCTGTCGGGCTTCGCCGCGACCGGCAGCGCAAGATCGCGCGCCAGCCGGCGGGTCTCGTCCTTTGGCAATCCGCCTAACGGAAAGCGCAGAAAATCGAGCTCGCGGTGGCGCGTGCGGTACAGGAAATAGCTCTGGTCTCGGGCAGGATCGACGGCGCGGTGCAGTTCAGGCCCATCCGGCCCGGCGACGCGGCGGGCATAATGGCCGGTCGCGAGCGCACTGGCGCCGAGTTCACGCGCGGTGGCGAGCAGATCACGAAACTTGATGCGCTCGTTGCAGCGGATACATGGGATCGGCGTCTCGCCGCGGCGATAAGCCTCGGCGAAATCTTCAATGACCGCGGCGCGAAACCGTGCCTCGTAATCCAAGACATAATGCGGGATGCCGAGATGGGCCGCCACGCGCGCGGCATCGCGCACATCTTGCCCGGCGCAGCAGGCGCCCTTCTTCCCGACCGCCGCACCATGGTCGTAGAGCTGCAATGTGATGCCGACGACCTGGAAACCGGCCTTGGCGAGAAGCGCGGCTGTCACCGAGGAATCCACGCCACCCGACATCGCGACAACGATGCGATGCTCGGCCGGGTTGCCTGGCAAGTCGATGTCGGCGAGCGGGGTCATCGCGCGGCGGCCAAGCCCATCTGCCAGAAATCGGCTTCGAGCCGAGCGGCAGTGGTAAAAGTCGCGGCGAGCGATGGGAGGCGCCCCTCCCCGCCCCGCGTGGCAAACTGTTCGTCGAGTGCCGCTGCGGCCTCGCGCGCGAGCTGCTGGTATTCGTCGCCGGAGTACATCAGCAGCCAATCGCGATACCGGTTGCCGGTAAGCCGGGTCGCCGGATCAGCCACCCGCTCGGCGGCGATCTCGGCATAGCCGATGACGCACGGCGCCAGCGCGACTTCGAGATCGAGCCGATCCCCGGCAAGACCGCGGTCGAGCACGAAGCGGGTATAGGCGATTGTTTCCGGCGCCTCGCGCTCGGCGTTCATCTCCGCTTCCGGGAGGCCCCAACCGCGGCAGTAATCGATGTGGAGGCCGATCTCCACGTCCAAGGTCGCCGCAACCAACGACTGCGCCCTGCGCATCTCCGAGAGCGTGTCGGATTTGTAGATCGCGAGCCCCCAGGCGCGGGCGAAATGCAGCAGAAACAGATAATCTTGAACGAGATATCGGCGAAACGCCGTTTCCGGGAGATCGCCGCGGGCGATACGCAACACGAACTCGTGCCGCGTGTAAGCCGGCCACACGCTCCCTGCGGCATCGACCAGCCTGCCGTAGAGCGCTCCCGGAATCATCGCAGCAGCATGTTGCGGGTCGCCGCCGGCAGCCGCACCGTCAAGCCGTCAAGCTCCTCGGTAATGATGATCTGGCAACCGAGACGAGATGTGGCGGTCAACCCGAACGCCAGATCGAGCATGTCCTCCTCGTCCTCGGTCGCGTCCTGCAGCAGCTCGTACCACTCTGAATCTACGATCACGTGGCAAGTCGAGCAGGCCAGCGAACCCTCGCAGGCGCCCTCGATGTCGACGTCGTTGCGATGAGCAATCTCGAGCACCGACAAGCCAAGCGGCGCATCGACCTCGCGCCGCGTCCCGTCGCGTTCGATAAAGGTCATCTTTGGCATGGCGGACCTACTCCGGCCCGGCGATCCGAGGCGCCAAATCCTCGGCGAGGCTCGCGGCCGCCAATACTCGCCCTTGACCGTCGGCAATTTGGTCCGGCGGCACGATGCGCAACAGCAGCAGCTGGGCCGCTGCCGCTGCGGCCTCTAAGCGCTCTGCGGAGGACATATCGGCCACAAGCACGGCATGAGTGACTGGCCGCGCCAAGGCTCGCTCGGCGCGTAGCCGTACCCGTTCGAGCAGCGCCTGCCATTCCGCCGTTGCCGCCGTCGGCGATGGCACCGTCAGATCGACCTCAAACCCGTCACGGTCGGCCAGCACAGCCGCATTGCCGCCGATCGCGACCGCGACCTCGGCCTGGGGGCGGGTGATATCGATCCCGATCGCCGCGCCGGGGGCATCGGGATCGGCAGGCGAGCCGTCCGGCTCCTCGATTTGAAACAGTTTCACAATTCTACGAACGCCGTTTAGCTCGCAGGCATTTCATCCCGCGGCCCTCGTTGGAAATCCCGACCATTAAACGTGGAAAGACTCGCCGCAGCCGCAACGGCCTTTTTCGTTCGGATTGCGAAAGACGAAGCCGGATTGCAACTTCTCCTCGACGTAATCCATCTCGGTCCCGATGATAAACATAACGGCCTTCGGGTCGACCAGGATCGTGACGCCCTTATCCTCAACGATCTCGTCGTATTTGCCCCTTTCGTCAGCGTATTCGAGGGTGTAAGTCAGGCCCGAGCATCCCCGCGCCCGCACGCCGACGCGGACCCCGACCGACGGCTTACCGCGCTGGGCCAGCAGCGCCTGGATGTGCTGGGCCGCGGCATCCGTCACGGCCAAAGCCTGCTTTTGCGCCATATGCATCCTACTCCCGGTGCCTTTCATATTGCTGGCATCACGCAATCCGTCAACCCGATGTAGGCATTCCTTCGGTCTTCCGCAGCCGGTTAACCGCTGAGGCAATCGCGTCGGCCGCAAAATCGACGTCCGCCGCAGTCGTAAATCGGCCTAGCCCGAGGCGGATCGAGGCATTCGCCCGTTCGTCCGGCAGCCCCATGGCGCACAGGACATAGGACGGCTCAACACTGGCCGATGTGCAGGCAGAGCCGGTCGACATCGCGACGCTTGGGCAGGCCTCGATCAACTCCGGCGCGGTCACGCCGGGGAAGGAGATATTGAGGCTGCCGGGCAGGCGGTATTCGAGATCGCCGTTGAGTTGCAGGTCGGGAACACGGCGGCGCAGATTCGCATAGAGCCGGTCGCGCAACCGTCGGAGCTGCTGCACCTCTTCGCCCATTTCGGCGCGGGCGAGGTCGGCGGCGCGGCCGAGCCCAACGCAGAGCGGCGTCGGCAAGGTGCCGGAGCGCAGCCCCCGCTCCTGCCCGCCGCCATCGATCAGCGGCAGCAGCCGCACCCGCGGCCGACGGCGGATGTAAAGTGCGCCGATGCCCTTCGGGCCGTAGATCTTGTGTCCGGAGATCGACATCAGATCGATGCTCATCGCCTCGACATCGAGCGAAATCTTGCCGAAGGCTTGCGCCGCATCGGTGTGGAATAGCACCCCACGGTTGCGGCATAGCGCGCCGATCTCGGCGAGGGGCTGGATCACGCCGATCTCGTTATGCGCGGCCATTACCGACACCAGCAGGGTGCCGTCGGTGATCGCTGCAGCAAGCCGGTCGAGATCAACGAGGCCGTTCGGTTCAACAGCAAGGTAGGTGACTGCGAAGCCCTCGCGCTCAAGCGCCGCGGCGCTTTCGAGCACGCATTTGTGCTCGGTAGTCAGGACGATCAGGTGATCACGAATTTTGCCGCCGGCCGGCGGATGGGCGCGCGCGAAATGCGCCACCCCCTTCAGCGCGAGGTTGTTGCTCTCGGTCGCGCCCGAGGTGAACACGATCTCGCGCCGGTCGGCGTTGATCAGCCGTGCCACCTCGCCGCGCGCCATCTCGATCGCCGCCATCGCGTTATGGCCGTAGATATGGCTCTCGCTGTGCGGATTGCCGAAATGCTCGTTGAAATAGGGCAGCATCGCCTCGAACACCCGCGGGTCGAGCGGTGTCGAAGACTGGTTGTCGAGATAGATCGGCAGCGCGTTCGGCCGTTCCGCGAGGGCAGCGTTCGAGGCGTTCATGCAGCCCTCGCCGCGGCGCGGTGACGGGTGACGCGCCGATACATTGTGATCCAGGCATCGAGGAAATGCTCGATCTCAGCCTCCGTCGTGCTCCAGCCGAGGCTGACGCGGATCGTTGAGCCCGCGATTTCCGGGGAGACGCCCATCGCCTGGAGGACATGGCTCGGACCGACCTTGCCCGAGGAACAGGCGGCGCCGGCGCTGACCATGACGCGATCGAGATCAAGCGCGATTATTTGTGTTTCGGCCGACACGCCCGGCAGCGCAATTGCGCTTGTGTTGGGTAACCGCGGTGCCGAGGAGCCGACTACGATCGCTTCCGGTGCAATCGTCAAAAGCGATGTTTCGAGATTATCTCTTAGCCGGCGGACCGGCTCGTACTCGGCGGGCCTCTGCCGGGCGGCGCTGGCCGCCGCGGCAAAACCCGCGATGCCAGGCAGGTTCTCGCTACCGGCGCGGCGCCCACGCTCCTGGCCGCCGCCGCGGATTACCGGTGCAATATCGACCCGCTCGCCAACGATCAGCGCGCCGACGCCCGGCGGCCCGCCGAGCTTGTGGGCCGACAGGCTGACAAAATCGGCACCGATTGCCGCAACGTCGATTGGCATCTTGCCTGCGGCCTGTACCGCGTCGCAATGAAACAGCGACCCATGACGGTGGGCGATTTGGGCGACCTCAGCCACTGGCTCGATCACCCCGGTCTCGTTGTTGGCAAGCATCACCGAGATCAATGCGGGACGCGGATCCGCAGCAAGCTGCCCCTCAAGCCATGCGAGATTGACGATGCCGTTGGCATCGACGGGGATGCGTTCGGCCTTCGGCACCGCCTGCAACACCGAGCTGTGCTCGACCGCCGAGACGAGGACGCGTTCGCGCCCATTGCCGAGAAGGGCCAAATGGTTGGCTTCGGTGCCGCCGCTGACAAAAACGACACCCTCGGGGTTCGCACCGACCGGGGCGGCGACCGCTTCGCGCGCACACTCGACCCGCTGGCGTGCCGCCCGACCCCAGCCGTGCACCGACGACGGGTTGCCGCAATCACGCAGGGTGGCCGCGATCGCTGCTTCGGCTTCCGGCCGCAATGGCGCGGTCGCGTTCCAATCGAGGTAACTCTCGCGTCGCGTCATCGGCTTTCAGGAGGCCTTGGCGGCGCGATAACTTTCGCGCTGGGCGAGGCCACTAGTACCGAGCACCCGCCGCTCGCAGACATCGCCGAGCGACACTGAGCTGAGATAAAGATGGATCTGATTGCTCAACTCTTCCCACAAATCATGCGTCAGACATCTGCTTCGGTCGCTGCGGCAGCCGGTGGCCGCACCGGGGCTACATCGCACGGCATGGATCGGTTCATCGACAGCAGCGATAATATCGGAGATGCGCGTGTCGTCACGAGTATGCGCCAACAAATAACCTCCGCCGGGACCCCGCACGCTCCTCACGAGCCCGCTGCGACGAAGCTTGGCGAACAGCTGCTCCAGATACGGCAGCGAAATCTCCTGCCGCCCGGCGATTTCGGCGAGGCACACCGGCGCACCGTCGCTATGCCGCGCGAGATCGACCATTGCCATAACCGCATAGCGGGACTTCGCGCCGAGCTTCACGGGTTTGCCCTCGCGACCCGTGGACGGACCGGTTCGGGAGGGTGTTCGGTCGAGTTGGCGCGTTCGCGCTCAAGCTCGCCGACCCGCGTCCGCAACGCCGCGATTTCGTCAAGCAACGCGGTCAACGGGCGCGCGATCGGGTCGGGGATCTCGCCGCTGACGCCGTACGGCTCGAAGACCGGCGGCGAGTCGTCCGCGGCGCTGCGCCGGCCAACCTGACGGGCCGGATTGCCGACCATCGTGGCGCCGTCGGGTACTTCTTTCAGCACGACCGAAGCGGCACCGATGCGGGCACCGTCGCCGACCCGAAACGGCCCCAATACCTGGGCGCCTGAACCGACAATGACGTTGTTGCCAATCGTCGGATGACGCTTCTGGCCGCCCTGCTCGCGCGACGGCCGCGTGCCGCCCAGTGTCACGCCATGATAGAGTGTGCAATCGTCCCCGACCTCGGCGGTCTCGCCGATCACGACGCCCATGCCATGGTCAATGAACAGGCGCCGGCCGATACGCGCCCCGGGGTGGATCTCGATCCCGGTCAGCACGCGCCCGAGATGCGATACAAAACGACCCAGCAGATACAGCCGGCGCTGCCATAGCCAATGGGCGACCCGGTGATAAAGCAAGGCCTGAAAGCCGGGATAACACAGCACGACTTCAAGCCGCGAGCGCGCCGCCGGGTCGCGCGCCAAAGTGGCATCTATCTCGTGGCGCAGGTTTTGGAAGAGCATCGCCGTCACTATGTTATCGTCAGGACCGCGACAAGCCGCCGCTTGCCGAGCCGATCGCGGAGACCGAGAACAGCAATATAATTGTCCGACTCGGGCGATCAAGTATGAGGGCGATGGTGCCAAGTTCATTGCTAGCCGACACGGGAGTTTTTACCCGACTTGAACGGTCGGAATTTAGCCGGATTGATCATGCCTGAGGTCATCATTAACGGCCCGGAAGGGCGCATCGAGGGCCGCTATCATCATGCCCGCGGCGGTACCGCGCCGATGGCGCTGGTGCTGCACCCCCACCCGCTGCATGGCGGGACGATGAACAACAAGCTCGTTTACATGCTCTACCAATGCTTCGTCCGCCGCGGCTTCTCGACGTTGCGCTTCAATTTTCGCGGAGTTGGGCGCAGCCAGGGCAGCTTCGATCGCGGCGAGGGCGAGCTTGCCGATGCCGCGGCGGCGCTGGATTGGTTGCAGGGCTATAACCCGAACGCCACGACATGCTGGGTTGCGGGGTATTCATTCGGCGCGTGGATCGGCATGCAATTGCTGATGCGGCGGCCCGAGATAGACGCCTTCATCTCAGTGTCGCCCCCAGCTAATCAGTATGATTTCAGCTTCCTCGCACCATGTCCCTCCTCCGGGCTTATCCTGCAAGGCGATCGCGACACGTTGGTCCCGCCCGAGTCGGTCCAGAAACTCGTGCACAAGCTGTCGCACCAGCGCGATATCAAGATCGAATACCGCAAGATCCAGGGCGCCGACCATTTCTTCATGGACAGTACCGACACCCTGGCGACGCATGTCGACAACTACATCGGTGCCCACGCGCGCCTTGGCGAGCGTGCCGCACCGGCAACCGCGGGGCGCGGCCGCTAAGGGTTCACGGTCTCGGACGGGCAGCGCGCACGGCCGCCCAGATAATCGCGCCAATCCCGATCAGCGTCGTCCCGCCGAACACGACTAGCACCGTATTCGTCGAGCCAATCAATCGGTCGCCGACTTCGCCCACAGCATCACCGGCCAAAAGAAGCATCGGCGCCCACACCAGGGCCGAGGTCACGTTGGCGAACCAGAACCGGCCGCGCGGCATCAGCATGATCCCGGCGGCAAGCGGAATGACCGCCCGGACCGGACCGAAAAACCGGCCGATGAAGACGCTCTTGCCCCCGTGGCGCTCGAAAAACAGGATGCCCCGCGACAGCAGCTCGGGGTGTCGAGAAAACGGCCATACCCGCGCGATCCCGCCGCCGAAGCTGCGTCCGAGCCAATACGACACCGAGTCGCCAAAAACCGCGCCGAGAACGGCGCCGATGAGGATCGATGCGTAGGGTAAGGTGCCGGCCGACAGGAGCGTCCCGGCGGCGATCAATACTGTCGTGCCCGGGAAAAGCAGGCTCACGAAGGCGAACGACTCGCCGAAGGCGGTGATAAACATGACCAGCGCGGCCCAGTCCGAATGCGCCTTGATGAAGTCGAGTAGCGGTTGAGCGACGTCTTCCATAGCGAGTGTTGCGGCCTCGACGCTTTAGCGGTTCACAGATAAACGCCTGCCGCTGCACAGGGAACAGAGAAGGCCGTTTCGCGGCTCCTTCGCGTAGCCAATCGAAGTGGCCTAAGATGCGCCATGCTGTGGCGCGGCGACAGTTACGACGAGGTCTATGGCGGCTTTCGCTGGGAGCTGCCGGCGCGCTTCAATATCGGCGCGGCGGCCTGCGACCGGCACGCCGACGGCACTGGTCGGCTCGCGCTGATTTATCAGGCGCCGGACGGGAAGGTTGAGTGCCTTACCTTCGACGATCTGAAGCGGCTCTCGAACCGTTGCGCCAATACCCTGGCTGCCTTCGGTGTAAGCACCGGCGACCGCGTCGGCATCTTGCTGCCGCAGCGGCCGGAGACCGCGATCGCGCATATCGCGATCTATAAGCTCGGCGCGGTGGCGGTGCCCCTCTTCGTGCAGTTCGGCCCGGATGCGCTCGAACATCGCCTTCTGGACAGCGGCGCGAAGGCGCTGATCACCGACGGCGAAAACCTTTCCAAGATCCCAGGCGGCCTGCCTGATCTCGCAACGATCCTGATCGTCGAGGGTGACAATGGCGGTCATCCGCTATTCTGGCCGGCGCTGGAGCGCGCGCAGGACAAATTCACGGCGGCCGAAACCGCCAGCGGCGATCCTGCGCTGATGATTTACACGTCCGGAACCACCGGAAAGCCAAAGGGCGCTCTGCATGCCCACAGGGTGCTGCTTGGGCATTTGCCGGGTGTGCAGCTGTCGCATGAGTTCTTTCCCCAGCCGGGCGATCTGTATTGGACGCCGGCGGATTGGGCGTGGATCGGCGGCCTGCTCGATGTGCTGTTACCGAGCCTCTATTTCGGGGTTCCGGTCCTCGCCAATCGGGCTCGCAAATTTGACCCGGAGGAGGCCTTCGCCTTGATCGGCCGGCACGGCGTGCGCAACGCTTTCCTGCCGCCGACCGCGCTGAAGCTGATGCGAGGCGTGCCCTCGCCATGCGAACGCTTCGGCCTCAACCTGCGCTCGGTCGCGAGTGGCGGCGAGGCGCTCGGCGAGGATATCCTTGCCTGGTCGAAGGCGGCGCTCGGCGTTCAGGTTAATGAATTTTACGGCCAGACCGAGGCCAATCTCTTGGTCGGCAATTGCGCATCGCTCTATCCGGTGCGGCCTGGCTCGATGGGGCGGCCGATACCCGGCCACCAGGTTGCAGTGGTGTCGCAAGCCGGTGAGCCGTTGCCGGCCGGCGAGACCGGCATTATCGCCGCGAAGCGGCCGGACCCGGTCATGTTTCTGGGTTACTGGAACAACCTCGAGGCGACCGCGGCGAAATTCGCCGGCGATTGGCTGCTGACCGGCGATGTCGCGCTGCAGGATGAGGATGGCTACATCTGGTACAAGGGTCGCGAAGACGATCTGATCTCAAGCGGCGGCTACCGGATCGGCCCGACCGATATCGAGGACTGCGTAATAAAGCACGAGGCCGTGCTGATGGCGGCGGCGGTCGGCCAGCCCGACCCGGTGCGCGGCGAGATCGTACGGGTGTTCGTCGTGCTCAAGACGGATGTGTCGGTCGGACCGGGGCTGGCGAATGAGATCCGGACCTTTGTTGGGCAGCGGCTCGCCTGGTACCAGGCGCCGCGCGACATCGTGTTCGTCGACGAATTGCCGCTGACCGCGACCGGCAAGATCATCCGCCGCGAACTGCGCGGCCGGTAAATTTGGGGAGTGGAAAGATTGGCCGAACTCGATCCGCTGCAAAAGGCCGAACGCATCGCCGCGTTGTTCCGCGAGCGGCGGCAGATCATGACGTTGCCAACCGAGCTGATGCCTGCGAACCTCGATGAAGCCTATGCCATCCGGAAGGCTTTCGAGGAGGTCGAGAGGGCGCGAGGGAGGGGCGATGTCGTGGGCTACAAGATCGGGCTGACGACGCTGGTCATGCAGAATTTGTGCGGCGTCGAGGAGCCCTGCTACGGCGCGATCTTCGGGAGCGAGGTGCATCACGGCCGTGCCGGACTGCAGGTGCGCAACTACTGCCGACTCGGCATCGAGACCGAAATCGCGGTGCGGCTCGGCGAAGATCTGCCACAAGGGGGAGGAGGCGACCGCGTTTCGGGAGCGGTCGAAAGCTGCATGCCGGCGATCGAATTGCTCGAGGACCTGCGGCACGATTACAAGCGGCTGAGCGCTGCGGCGATGGTCGCCGGCAATGTGTGGAATGCCGGTGTCGTGCTCGGGCCCCCGGTGACGGACTGGCGGCGCCTCGACCTCTCTGCGGCGACAGCGCGCTTGACGATCAACGGCCGCGAGATCGGCAGCGGCAAGGGCGGCGACGTCATGGGCAATCCGCTGAACGCGCTCTCTTGGCTCGCCGACAAGCTGGCGGTCGGCGGCACGCCCCTTAAACGGGGCATGATCGTGATGACCGGCAGCATGGTGCCGATCCAGTTCCCGGCTGCCGGCGATCATGCCGTCGTCGAGGTCGCGGGGCTCGGCACCGCCGAGCTTGTCGCGGCCTGAGCGCGTGCCCGATCTCTATGCGCTTGCCCGCCCGCTGTTGCGGGCGCTACCGCCAGAGGCCGCACACCGGTTAACTGTCGCCGCCCTGGCGGCGGGATTGGGAGGAAGCAACCGCACGCTCGATCCGCCCGAGTTGCGCCAGAGCTTGTGGGAGCTCGATTTCCCAAACCCGATCGGCATTGCCGCCGGATTCGACAAGGATGCGCGGGCGCCCGAGGCGCTGCTGCGGCTCGGCTTCGGTTTTGTCGAAATCGGCACGGTGACACCTCGACCGCAGCCGGGCAATCCGAAGCCCCGGGTATTCCGTCTCGAGTCCGATACCGCGCTGATCAATCGCATGGGCTTCAACAGCGGCGGTCTCGACCGCGTCATTGAACGAATGAGGGCGGGACGACAGAGGGCCGGGATCGTCGGCATCAATGTGGGCAAGAACCGCGACACCGCAGATGCCGCCATCGATTACTCCGAAGGCGTGAGGCGCGCGGCTCCGTTCGCCGATTATATCGTGGTCAATGTCTCATCGCCGAATACGCCGGGGCTGCGCGACCTGCAGGCGCGCGCGTCGCTCGAAGCACTGTTGCTTCAAGTGCTCGCGGCACGCGACCAATCCGGTGCGCGCCCGCCGTTGCTGGTCAAGATCGCTCCCGATCTCACACCCGCGGAACGCACCGATATCGCGGCCGTCGCGCTCGCCACCGCGCTCGACGGGATCATTGTCAGCAACACGACGGTCGCGCGTCCGCCGGAGCTGCGTAGCCCGCAGGCGAGGGAAGCCGGCGGGCTCAGCGGGCGACCGCTGTTCGCACCCTCGACGGCGTTGCTCGCCGAGATGTATCGATTGACGGACGGAACACTGCCGCTCATTGGAGTTGGCGGGGTGGCAAGCGCGGAAGACGCTTACGCCAAGGTCCGCGCCGGCGCTTCTTTGGTGCAACTGTACACGGCGCTGGTTTTCGCCGGCCCGGCACTGCTCGAGCAAATAAAGACGGGGCTCGCCGCGCTATTGCACCGCGACGGCTTTGCGTCGGTCGGCGGAGCGGTCGGCGCCGATCATGCTAGGCTTGCAGCTTCGTCGCTCGGATCAAGCGGGGGATCGTGACTATTCGCGTGAGCGACGGCATGCGCGCGCTGGCGCCGGAATATGACGGCTTTATTCTCGATTTGTGGGGCGTCGTGCATGACGGAACCGCGCCGTTTCCCGGCGTGCTCGACTGCATGGAGCGGCTGATCGGAGCGGGGAAGCGGCTCGTCCTGTTGTCGAACGCGCCGCGCCGCTCGGACGACGTGATGCGCCGCATCGCCAAAATCGGCGTGCCGGAGCGCCTTTATGACGCCGTCATGTCGTCGGGCGAAGAGGCCTGGCAGCATCTCAAGCATCGCGACGAGCCGTTTTATGCTGCGCTCGGACGCCGCTGCCTGCATATCGGCTCCGAGCGCGATCTCGAAATCCGCGACGGCCTTGATCTCACATTGGTCGACACGCCGGCCGAGGCCGATTTCATCCTGAACACAGGGCCGGCGCAATGGGACGATACGATCGAGACCTACGCGCCCGTGCTGCAGGACGCAGCGGCGCGCGGCATACCCATGGTGTGCGCCAACCCTGATCTCGTCGTCGTCCATAATGGCAAGCCGGCCTTGTGCGCCGGCGCACTGGGCGAGGAGTACGAGCGGCTCGGCGGCCGGGTGCGCTGGCACGGTAAGCCTTACCCGTCAGTCTATGAGAACTGCCTCGGTCTGCTTGGTATCAACGACAGACGGCGGATTCTGGCGATTGGCGATAGCCTGCGCACCGATATCTGGGGAGCGAAAACCGCGGGCATCGACAGCTTGTTCATTGCCGGCGGCATCCACGCGGCAGAGTTCCTAGTCGATGGGGCGCTGGATCTCGAACGCATCGAAGCCTGCCTGGAGGACGCCAGGTTGCGGCCGATCGCGGCAGCGCTGCGTTTTGTCTGGTAACCGGCATCTCTCCTAATGCTCGGCGCGCTGCAGGATCGCGTCGCGCAACCCGGTTTCGTATTGCTGGCCGAGCGGCGTCAGGATCACCGCCTCCGGCAGCTTCGGTCGGATGAGGCCCTTGCGTTCGAGTGCCGCCCAGACCGCTGGGTTGCGCAAGCCTGTCGCGTCGCGCGCCGCCACGACTGCTTCACCCAGATGGAAGTGGTTGCCGTGTGGATCAGGCAGCTGGGTGATCGCGAGCCCGCCGGGTTCATCCTCGGCGGCCGCCTTGCCGGCGAGGCGCGCCAGCTCCTGCAACAGGGTCAGCGTCTTCAGCTGCAAAGGGTTCAGGTTGAGCGGGTTGCGTTTGGTCGGCATATCTCTTGATTAGCCGGGCCGGTCGGCAGATGCAAACGCGGCGGGGCGACGTTGGCCGCGTGAAGAGGAGATTATAGATGCTGAAGGGCAAAGCCGCGATCGTGACCGGCTCGACCAGCGGGATCGGGCTCGGGATCGCCACGGCGCTCGCCGCCGAGGGCTGCGACATCATGCTGAATGGGTTCGGCGATCCCGCGGCAATCGAGCGGCTGCGGGCGGGGCTCGCCGAGCGGCACCGGGTGCGCGCGGCTTATTCGCCGGCCGACATGACAAAGCCGGAGGAAATCCGCGAGCTGGTGGCCGCCACCGAACGGCAATTCAGCAGTGTCGACATCCTCGTCAACAATGCCGGAATCCAGCATGTCGCGAAGATCGTCGATTTCCCAGAAGACCGCTGGGACGCGGTCATCGCGATCAACCTGTCGGCCGCTTTTCACGCGACGAAGGCGGCATTGCCACTGATGATCGCCAACAAATGGGGCCGCATCATCAACATCGCCTCGGCGCACGGGCTCGTCGCGAGCGGCGAGAAGGCCGCCTATGTCGCCGCTAAACATGGGCTCGTGGGTCTGACCAAGGTCACCGCGATCGAGGCCGCCAATCAGGGCGTCACCTGCAACGCGATCTGCCCGGGCTGGGTGCTGACCCCTCTGGTGCAGCAACAGATCGAGGCACGCGCCAAGGCACAAGGCATCCCGATTGAAAGGGCTCGCGAGGATCTGGTGCGCGAAAAGCAGCCGATGCTCGAATACACCACCCCCGAGCAGATCGGCGCTTTCGCGGTATTTCTATGCGGCCAGGCGGCCTCGACGATCACCGCCGCCGCCCTGTCGATCGACGGCGGGTGGGTGGCGCAGTGACGCAGGCCTCATCGTCAAGCCGCTGCGACGAGGCGCTGCGGTGTCGTACTTTCACCCATGTCCTCGATGTCGAAATAGAGGTTCGATAGCGCCTCCGCCACCAGCTCCTCGGTCAGGTGCGGTGGCATGTTGAAGCATTTGCAGGCCTCGACGACCTGGTCGCAGATGAAGCGTGGCTGATAGTAGGCAAGACCGAAGCCGCCGCCGCGCAAGCGCTCCACGACGAAGTCGAAGACTTGATCCGTCAGCGTCAAGGCGCGTGATTTGGCGACGCCGTCGAAAATCTGTCGGTATTCGTCGCGGGTTGGCTCGAACAGCTTGATCTTGTACTGGATGCGCCGCAGGAAGGCCGGCTCCATCAGATCGGCCGGCTGTAGATTGGTTGAGAAGATCAATAGGACATCGAAGGGCAGAGAAAACGTCGTGCCGGTTATCAGCTTGAAATAGTCGACCTGATTTTCCATCGGCACGATCATTCGGTTCAATAACTCGTCGGGACTGAACTTTTGCCGCCCGAAATCATCGATCAGCAGCATGCCGTTCAATGCTTTGACATGCAGCGGCGCGTCGTAGAACTTGGTATCGGCGCTGTGGTGTAGGTCGAGCATATCGAGCGTCATCTCGCCACCGGCCACGACGACCGGCCGCTTGCAGGCTACCCAGCGCTGATCGAAAGCCTCGCGCTGCAGCCCAATGCCTGTCGGTGCTGCCGCGGCCGGGGTCTGGGTTGCCGCCGGCTTGTGTAATGACGGATCGAAAATGCGGATGATCTGCCCGCCAATTTCCAGCGCATACGGGATGTATACGACGTCCTTGAGGATGGTCGAGATGCGGGTCGCGAGCGTCGTCTTGCCGTTACCCGGCGGCCCGAACAGCAGGACGCTGCGCCCGGCGTTGACGGCCGGCAGCAGCTTTCGGATGTAATGCTCCGGCACAACAAGTCCCGCGAAGCCTTGGCGCATCGCCTCCGTGTCGAGCTGCTCGTTCGAGACGCGCTGGCGCAGCACCTGGTCATGGTAAGCCGAAAGGCTGACTGGTGCCGGGCCGAGATACAGGTTCTGCTCGAGCGCTTCCTTGGCCGCGGCCCGGCCCGTCTCGCTCAAAGCATGGCGAAGCGATAGTGCAAGGCCGCCAGGAGCAGTGCCGATCGCCTGCGCCAGCTTTTGCTGCACCGCCTCGTCGAGCAATTGCTGGACTGCGCGGCGCGGCAATTTGAGGCGCTCGGCGAGGTCGAGAAGCGTTTCGCAGCCTTCGACAAGCATGAATTTGAGCATCAAGTTGAATAGGCTGCGCTGCGATATTCCGGTCTCTTCCAGGCTGGAGGGGACGGCAGGCGCCGTGTTTATCACTTCCGCCAGCTGTTCGGCCGTGATCAGCCCCATCGCGATCAGATTGTCGCCCAGTCGACCGCCTTCGGTAAGCTGACGCGCCAATGCCGCTTCGATATCCGCGGCACCGACCAGCCCACGCCCGACCAGAATATCCCCCAAATGCATGTTACCCTGACCTCGTGGGGTGCGACGGGGTGCACGCTAGCGATCCGATCGTAAAGACTTGATGATAAACGTCCGTTTTTACGTCAATAGAACCGCGGCATTTGGCTGGAATTCGAGCACTGAGCTTCTTCCAACGGACAACATTCGGGAATTGCCCGGCTCTGCGGTCGGATACCATAATAAAGCCGGAAACGGGCCGGCCGGCGCCAACGGCCATAGAGGGGCCAATCGATGGAGGATCGTTCATGACCGGAACACCGCAACTGCGTCCGCTCGGCGAGGGGCTCGGTACTGAAGCCCTCGGCATCAATTTGTCGCAGCCGCTCGGCGACGCGACCTTCGCCTGGATCGAGCGGGCCTTCGCCGAGCATCCGGTGCTGGTGTTCCGTGACCAGAACCTCGGGCCTGCGGAGCTTTCCGCCTTCGGCCGACGCTTCGGAACGCCGCGCATTCATTCGCTGGTCAAGTACCGCCATGCCGAATTCCCGGAGGTATCGTGGCTGACCAATGTCGACGCCGAGGGCAAGGTCGACTGGTTTGGCGTCAAGCGCGCGACCGATTGGCATACCGACTCGCCCTATGACGAGGATTTGCCGCGGCTGGCGATCCTGCACGCCAAGGAGGTGCCCTCGGAGAAGGGCGGCACGATGTTCTGCGACATGCGCGCCGCCTACGACACGCTGCCAGACACGATGAAGCAGCGCCTCGCAGGGCTCGTCGGGCTGCACGGCCGCGGCGACGGCCCGGCCGGCGAGCGTCTCTATCATGGCGACTTGGAGCGGCAGACGGATCGCGACTACCCCGAGAAGGGGCATCCGGCGGTGCGCCCACATCCGGTCACCGGCCGGCCGCTGCTGTTCGTCAATCCCGTGCATTGCCACGGCTTCGTCGGCATGGAGCGAGAGGAAGCCTGGCCGCTCATCGAAGAGCTGGCGGCGCATTCGACGCAGGACCGGTTCGTCTATTACCATTCCTGGCAGATCGGCGACCTCTTGATGTGGGACGAGGCAGCGACGATGCACCGCGGCGCCGGGGATTACGAGCCGCGCGAGCCGCGCATCATGCTGCGCACGATCGTCTATCCGAACTGACGCAACAGGCCGCTCAGCGTTTCGCGGCGAGGCGGTTTTCGTGCACCTGCAGATGGCACCACGCAGCGCGAAGGAGCGGCGTCGAGACCCCGGAACGGTCGGCCCGGCGCAATAGATCGCCTAGAATCGCGTCGGCTTCCGTGCGGCGGCCCGCTTCGAGGTCCTGGCGCATGGACGCCGAGTTGACGCTGCCGCGCTCGGTCAACATCGTCTGAACCCGGTCGCGGCTCTGTGGCCGCGGCGCAAAGCCGGAGGCCGTCGCGATCGCCGCGACTTCGCCGATCGCCTCGACCATCAACGCCTCGCCTCCCTCGGTCGCGACGATCTCGCCGACGGTGCCGCGCATCAGGCAGTTCATTCCCGCCATCGCGCCGATCAGCACGAACTTCTCCCACATTTCCAATAGGATATTCTCGTTGGCCGGCGCGGTGACCGGGGTGTTGGCGAATTCCTGCTCGATCGCCCGCACCCGCTCGCTGATGCCGCCGTGGGCCTTCGGCCCACCCTTGGTTTTAGTCGGGCGCTCGCCGTGAGCAATGCCCGACATGCGGTTGACATGCCGGATCGAGCCGTCGGGCAGCATGACCGCGCCGACATAGGCGACTCCGCCGAGCACCCGCCCCGGCCCGAACGCGGCATCCAGCCGGTCGAGATGCACGACACCGTTGAGCAGCGGCAGAACGGCGGTGTCCGGTCCGACGCCGGGGCGGATCGCCTCGATCGCGCCGTCGAGGTCGTAATGCTTGGCCGTCAGGATTACGAGATCGTAAGGGCCACCGACCCGGTCGGCAGTCGCGACCTTGACCGGCACATGAAAATCGCCGAGCGGACTCTCGACCTTGAGGCCGTTTTCGGCGAGCGGGGCGGCGCGCGCTCCACGCACGAGAAAGGTCACGTCGCGGCCGGCTTCGACGAGCCGTCCGCCGAAATAGCCGCCGACCGCGCCGGCGCCGAGCACCAGAATGCGCATTGTCGTTCTCCCTTAGCCGGGATTTTGGCGTAGCTGCTCGGGGTAGCTCCTAGAAATGCGGCTCAGCGGGCGACGGCGGCCGTGCGGCCGTTGACGAGCGCGAGACCGCGCAGCACATCGATCGCTTCACTGAGCTGCTCGTCGCTGGTCGTGCCGATATCGCCCGAGGCCACCGACGGTTGCTCGCCTTTCGCCGGTTGGCTCGTCGCGCTCGGCTCCTTTCCGGGCGTCGTGGGGCCCGCCGGAGCATTGCCGGGCGCGTTGCCGGAGGTCGGGCCGGGAGCAGCTTGTTTGGCGGAATCCGGCGCGGCAGCATCGGGGTTCTTCAAGGCGCCGCGTAGATCGGCCTCGCGGCGGCGGTCGGCCTGAGCGACCTTTTCGAGCTTCAAGGGCGACACCGTCAAATCGGGATCGAGGCCCTTGCCCTGAATCGCGCGCCCGCTTGGCGTCACGAACCGCGCCGTCGTCAGCTTGATCGCGCCGTTGCCGTTGAGCGGGATGACCGTCTCAATGGCGGCCTCGCCGAAGGTCTTGGTGCCGAGCAGCACTGCGCGGTGATTGTCCTGCAGCGCCCCGGCGACGAGCTCGGCTTCGCGTGCTGTGCCGCCGTTGACCAGCGCGACAATCGGCAATCCGGTCGCGAGATCGCCCGGGGTTGCGGCGATGTGCTTTACGCTGTCAGGCTTGCGGCTCTTGACCACAGCGATATCGCCCTTGTCGATGAAGGCGTCGGCAGCCGCCACCGCGGCGTCGAAATTGCCGCCGGGATTGTTGCGCATGTCGATGATGAAGCCGAGCAGCTTATTTCCGGCCTGCTGGCGCACCTGCTTCACGGCATCGGTCAAGGCGACCGCCGTCCCCGCATCGAAACCGGCGAGGCGGACATAGGCGATGTCGCCACCCTCAACGCGCGTGCTGACGGCTGGGGATCTGCCAGCGGTGCGCTTCAGCTTGGTCTCGATCGGCGCGCCGGTGCCGCGGCGCAGCATCAACGCCACCTCGCTGCCCTCGGGGCCGCGCAGTTTCTGTTCGATTTCCGGCAGGGTCAAATCGTAGGTCGGTTCCTTGTCGATCGTGAAAATGAGGTCGCCCGGCTTGATGCCCGCCGCCGCCGCCGGCGAACCGTCACGCGGCGAGACCACCTTCACGGTCCCATTTTCGAGCGTGACGACGATGCCGGGCGATGCGGCTTCCTCACCCGCCGGCCCTTTCAGCGCCTTGTATTCGTTCTCGTTTAAATAGACCGAGCGTGGATCGAGGCCCGACAGCATGCCGGCGATGGCGGTCTCGACCAACTTGTTGTCGGTGACCGGCTCGACCGAATCCTGCCGGATCCGCTCGAAGGCTTCGCTGAACAAATTGAGCTGCTCGTAGACGCTGCCCTTATCAATTTTCGCCTGCGGCAGAGCCGGCGCCGGCACCAGCAGCACAATCAGCCCGGCGGCCAAAAACCACTTACGCATCAAAGATCATCTCCAAAGGGAGCGCGCACACTATCGGACCCGGCGGCTATTGCAATCCGGTCGTATCGGCCGGCGGTGGCGAAATCATGGCGGCGGCCCGGCACCAGTCAGCCTTTCGGCTTACCATATCCGGTCGTATCGGCCGGCGGTGGCGAAATCATGGCGGCGACATTGCGAAGAGCCGCTCGGCCGCGGATCGCGTGCGCCAAATTCCCGACCGTGCGGGCGAGCCGGAGGGCCTCCTCGGAGGATAGCTCGCCCTCGGCGAGACCATCGATGATTGCCTGGATCGCCGGCGCGATATCGGCGGCCGTTCGGATCGGCGGCAGCTCGATCGAGAGCGGCCGACTGCGCCGGGGCGGCAAGAGGGCGCCAATGCAGAGTTGCAAGGCAAGCGGATGGCCGTCGAGGGCGCATTCGATCGCGTATCGGACCGAGCCAACCCCTGGATTCCAGCGCAACCGTGCCTTCTGGCGGGCTCGCGGATTAGGAATACCACGCGGCCGGCCGGCAGTATTGCCGGAGCGCCCTTTGGCAAACCGGCCGTTTGCATCGCGACCGCCGGGCTTTGGCAGCTTTGGCTGCTTTTGCAGAACGAGATCAGAGCTAAGTATTTGATTGTCCACGATATCAATGGTGGCGCAATCGGGCATCGTTCGAGCGGTGGCCGATCCGGATTGTGGAAATTACGTATTTTGTACCATAAATGTTCTCATTTATCAAGAGCAAAGTCGATCCGACAAGGGTATTTTCAACTCGTTTGTCGAGCCGAGAACCTGCTCGCTTCGGTTTGCGTCGCTCAGGCTGGAGGTACCTAGGATGCCCGATGCCAAGTATTTTGCCAGCAAGGCCCAACGTTGCCGCGAATTGCTGAAGTTTGCCCGGGCGCCTGAGGTCGTCGAGCAGCTCCGTCTGTGGGCAGCTGACTTCGATGCGGAGGCGCGGGATCGCACTCGTCGCAAGCGCGACGGCGCCTCGATCCTGCGCCACCGTGCGCGGCACCTGCGCGCCTGAGCGAGGCGCCGATCTATCATAAGCGAGCGGCAGCCAAGACGAGACGCGGCGCGCCTTGACATTAGCGGAGGGCGCCCGTACCGCTTCGGCCAACCCCGAAAGCGGCGCTTCCCATGCTCGACAAGAAACACACCGCCTTTTCCGGCCGTCTCGTCATCGTCGGCTTCGGCAGCATCGGGCAGGGCGTCCTGCCTTTGTTGCTGCGACACATCGACATGCATCCCGACCAGATCACGATCGTGACCGCCGAATTGCGCGGCCAAGAGGTCGCCCGCGAATACGGGGCACGGTTTGTCGAGACGGCGCTGACCCGCGAGAATTACCGCGGCGTACTGGAACCGTGGCTCGGAAAAGGCGACTTCTTGCTCAACGTTGCGGTCGATGTGTCGAGCGTCGCGCTCATCGAGCTGTGCCGCGAGCGGGGCGCGCTTTATCTCGACACCTGCATCGAGCCGTGGTCGGGCGGCTATACCGATCCGAACCTGCCGCCGGCGGCGCGCTCCAACTACGCGCTGCGCGAGAGCGCGCTGGCGTTGCGCTCGAAGCAGCAGGGCGGCAGTTCCGGCCCAACCGCAATCCTGACGCATGGCGCCAATCCCGGGCTCGTGTCGCATTTCGTCAAGCAGGCGTTGCTCGATGTAGCGCGGGACGCCGATCCCGGCGCCGCCACGCCGGCCGACCGCGCCGGCTGGGGCCGGCTCGCGGAACGGCTCGGGGTCAGGGCGATCCACATCGCCGAGCGCGACACGCAGGTGTCGACGATCCCAAAGGCGCCGGGTGAGTTCGTCAATACGTGGTCGATCGACGGCTTCGTCAGCGAGGGCTCGCAGCCGGCCGAGCTCGGCTGGGGCACGCATGAGCGGCATTTCCCCGCGGACGGGCGGCGACACGATTTCGGGAGCCAAGCAGCAATCTATCTGATGCGGCCGGGCGCCGGAACGCGAGTACGCAGCTGGACGCCGCTCGAGGGTCCCTATCACGGCTTTCTGATTACCCATGGCGAGTCAATCTCGATCGCCGATTACCTGACCGTGCGCGAGGGCAAGCAGGTGCTCTACCGGCCAACCTGCCACTACGCCTACCACCCGTGCGACGGCGCGGTGTTGAGCCTGCATGAACTGGCCGGCAAGAACTGGCACTTGCAGCGCCGCAAGCGGCTGATGATGGACGAGATCGTCGAGGGCACCGACGAGCTCGGCGTGCTGCTGCTCGGGCCCGAGAAGGGCGTCTACTGGTACGGCTCGCGCCTCTCAATCGCCGAGGCACGCCGCGCCGCGCCGCACAACAACGCGACCTCGTTGCAGGTGACCGCTCCAGTGTTGGCCGGGATCATCTGGGCGATCGAGCATCCCGAGCGCGGCGTCGTCGAGCCGGACGAGATGGATTTCGAGCGCATCCTCGAGATCTGCCGGCCCTATCTCGGCGAGGTCGTGGGCGTCTATGGCGACTGGACACCGCTGCACGACCGCGAGCGCCTGTTTCCCGAGGATCTCGACCGCGACGATCCCTGGCAGTTCAAGAACATCCGCGTCGTCTGAGCACCGGACCGGGCCCCCTGCCCCACTTCAAACTTCACCGCTGCACACATCGGCCGGCTACATCACCAACCAGCGTCCTTCGACACGCGCCGCCGCTTCGCTGCGGTGCTGCTCAGGATGAGGCTGTGTTGTTGATGGCATGCAAGAAATCTCCTCATCCTGAGCGCGAGCACAGCGAGCAGTCGAAGGACGCACAGCTATAAATCCAGCCCCACGAAAGACAGAGTCACGCACCCATAGGGTGAGCCGGCGGGCGTGGGCGGTCGCGCTGTGCCTTTATGCCGCCGCGGCGGCGATCGATTTCGCTGTGCATCTTTGGGCCGACAGCCAGTCAGGACAAGACTGGCGCGACCCCGCCAATCTCGCGGTTTCGTTCTCGGCTGGGCTGTTCTGGCCGGCTGATCTTATCGCCTCCCTGCTGCTCTGAGCGTTAAGCGTTGCGCGAATTGGTGCATGGCTGCCAGCCGTGAACGTTTGTAGTTCCATCGCGTTTGCCGACGGAACCCGATCGGCGAACGGATGGGGCGCAGGGGCGAGGAGCGATGTCGAGCGAAAATCTGCATGCGCCACGCGAGGTGCTGTCGCTAGAGACGCGGCTTTTGCACAACGCGATCACCTCGCTCGTGGAAGAACTCGAGGCGGTCGATTGGTACCGCCAGCGGGCCGACGACACCGAGGATGCGGCCTTGCGCGAGATCCTGCTGCACAACATGCGCGAGGAGATGGAGCACGCCTCGATGGTGCTGGAGTGGATCCGGCGCCACAACTCGGACTTCGCCGGACACCTGAAGACATACCTGTTCAGCGACGGTCCGATCACCGGCATCGAGCGCGCGGTTGAAGCCGGGCAAAGCGCGGGCGGGCCAGCGCCGGCCAACCGCGGCGCCACCGTGACGATCGGCTCGCTGAAGGGAGCGCGGTGATGGATACCCTCAACCGCGATCAAGCGCCCTTCCCCGGCGAGGTTTGGCAGATGATCGACGAGATCGCCGCGAACGCGGCGCGCGATCAGCTGACGGCGCGCCGCTTTCTCGACCTCGAGGGGCCGTTCGGGGTCGGGCTGACGGCGATCGAGGTCGGCAATGATGACTACTGCCGCCAGCCAGGGCCGGACGAAGCGGGCGCGGTGATGGGGCGCGCAATCCCGTTGCCGATGCTGCGCAAGAGCTTTCAGCTCAGCATTAGGCGCGTATCGGCCTATGTGCAAAACGGGCAACCGCTCGATCTGAGCCCGGCGCAGGATGCCGCCGAGGCGGTGGCCAACCGCGAGGAGGAAGTGATCTACAGCGGCCAGCCGTCAATGGGCCTGGCCGGCCTCCTGACCATCGAGGGACATCAGCAGGTTCCCGGCAGCGACTGGACGGCGCCGGACCATGCGCTGCAGGACGTGCTCGCAGCCGCGACCCGGCTCGATGAGAGCGGCTATCGCGGCCCTTACGCCTTGGCGCTGTCGCCGGCGCTCTATAACAACCTGTTCCGCCTGTTTCCCGGCAGCGACGTCATGGCGCTCGAACACCTGCGGCGGCTGTGCACGGCGGGGATATACAAGGCTCCAATCCCCGGCGGCGTGCTGGTCGATACGCGCGCCGGCGTGCTAATCCTCGGGCAGGATCTGCAGACCGGCTACAGCAGCCAGGATGGCGTGCATTATCAGCTTTACGTCAGCGAAAGCATCGTGCTGCGAGCTGACGAGCCAAAGGCGATCTGCGTGATCGCACCGGAGCGCGAGGCTCCTGCCGCGCGTTGAGGGGGAACCAGCTCAGCATACCAGCCTGTTAGGCATAGGCCGGCGGCGGGATGAAGCCGCCAATTTCGGCGGCAAGCAGGCGGGCGAATTCGATCGTCGTCGGGTCCTCGCCCTCGGCTCCGATGATCTGGCAGCCGACTGGCAAGCCCGCGGCTGTTAGGCCCAGCGGCGCCGCTGTTGCTGGGAGGTAACTGAGGCTCGGCAGCGCGGCCCAAAACAGCTGCTCGTGATATGGCCGCGGTTTGCCATTGACGAGGACCGTGCGCGCATCGCGGTCTGGGTTGTGGTCATGCTCGAAGGCGGCGGTGGCCGCAACCGGCGTCAGCAGCACATCGAAGCGCCCGAAGAAATCGCGCCAGGCGTAGCGCAGCCGGGTGCGCGCCTCGTTGGCGGCGCCCCAGGCCCGGTGATTCAATGTCGCGCCACGCGCCACCGCGGCCCGCGAGCTGTTATCGTCAGGGCTGAGGCTCGCAGCAACCACCTGTTGTGCGGCAAAATCCTCCTCGCTCAAGCGCGAGGCGGTCGCGGCGCGCAACAGCAGCATGAAGAGCCGCTCATGCTCGGCGTCGTCGACCGGCGGCCGGGCGGTCTCCTCAACCATGGCGCCCGCTTTTTTCAATGCCGTCACGGCGCGGTCAAAAAGATCGACGACGCTCCCATCGATTTCGCAGAGCGGCGACTCCAGGCAAACAGCGACGCGGTAGTTGCCGAGACGGCGGTGGCGCGGCGCCGGGAATTCGATGCGCCAAGCGGGCGCAGCCAACAGATCGGGGCCGGCAAGGACGCGCATCGCGAGATCGAGATCCTGGGCATCGCGCGCCATCGGGCCGACCACGGAAATATCGGTCGGCGCCAACAGACCGCCAGCCGAATGGCCGCGCGTCGGGACCAGTCCCCAGGTCGGCTTGTGCGCAAAGATGCCGCAATAATGCGCCGGGTTGCGCAACGACCCGGCGATGTCGCTGCCGGCACCGAGTGCCGCAAGCCCGGCCGCAAGGGCTGCCGCCTCGCCGCCGGACGATCCGCCCGGGCCGCGCGCCCCATCCCATGGGTTGTTCGTCGTGCCGTAGACCTCGTTGTAGCTCTGCGAATCCTGCAGCATCAGCGGGACGTTCGTCTTGCCGTAGATGACGGCGCCGGCGGCGAGGAGACGATCGACCAATACTGCGTTTTCGGCAGGGATGTTGTTGCGAAATGCCGGATTGCCCCAGGTGCTCGGCAACCCGGCGACATGAAAGGATTCCTTGACCGTCATCGGGACGCCGTGCAGCGGCCCCCAGATTTCACCGCGCACCAAGGCCGCATCGGCGGCACGGGCGCGTTCGCGCGCCTGATCCACCTGCCAGGCGACAATCGCGTTGAGCGCCGGGTTGTAGCGCTCGGCGCGCGCGATGAAGAAATCGAGCAGCTCGAGGCAGCCAATGCGCCGGTCGCGGATTTCGCCGGCCAGGCGGGTTGCGGAAGCAAAGGCGCGCTCTTCCATGTCTCTTCCCTCCCGATCGGGCAACGTGGCACCCTAGCAGTCCCGAGCAATGCACGCCACGGGCCGCTGACACTCTCGCTGATGGCAGGACGGCTGCTGATCTCCTGGGCCGTGACAGTCGGGACCGTGTACGCGGTCCTGCTCGCGACCTATGTCGCAACCTGCCTCATTGTCATGCGGCTCAATCGGCGTATTGCCGCTGCCAAGATCCAGCCGCGTGGGACGCCGCCCCAGCAGATCCTCCGTGATCAGCGGCAGAGCGTTCTATCGCTGTTCGCGATCGGGGCGATGTTCGGCACCGGTCATTGGCTTTATAGCGAGTTCGGTTGGGGTCTTGCGCCGGTCGGCGGGTTCTCCGGCGGCGTGCTCGCCTTCATCGGCTCACTAATACTATTCGACACCTGGTTTTATTGGCTGCACCGGCTGATCCACACGCCGCTGTTCTACGGCCGAGTACATCGCTGGCACCATATGACCGTGACCCCGGTCGTCTGGTCGAACAACAGCGACCGGCTCGTCGACAATCTGTTTCTGCAATCCTATTGGCTCGTCGCGCATTTCCTTGTCCCGGCGGCGCCGGCGGTGCTGCTCCTGCACAAGCTCTACGACCAAGTGACCGGCGTCATCGGCCATAGCGGCTGGGAGCAAGGCGGGATCTGGTGCTGGCCGCGCTCGCCGCTCGTCGGGGTCACCCATCACGACCAGCACCACCGCTTTTTTCGCTGCAACTATGCGACCCATTTCACGTTGTGGGACCGGCTGATGGGGACGCTGCACCCCGAGCATGATGCCGAGCTGAAGCGCAACATTAGGGCAACCGCCGCGGTGCGCAGGGCGGCGCGGCTGCCGGCGAAGTGAGCTGCGTTCAGGCGGTCAGGACTTCGAGCACGTGTCCGTTCGGATCCTCGAAGTAGAAACCGCGGCCGCCGCGGCGGTGGTTGATCTGCATGTCGGCGCGCGAGAACGGTCCGCTGCCGTAGGGAATGCCCTCGGTGTTGATGCGGTCGAAGATCGCGTCGAATTCCGCCTCGCTGATCTTGAATGCATAATGGTGGTGCTCGAAATCGCCGCGCTCGTCGAAATCGAGGGTTAGCGACTCGTTGACCTGGACTGGCGCGAAATGCGAATGCGCTCCCTTGTACTCGAGCCCGAAGACCCGCGCGAAAAACTTGGCCGACGCGACCTTGTCGCGGGCCGGCACGATCGTGTGATCGAGGACGATCGCCATCGCCAACCTCCTCAAGCTGAAGGTTAAGAGATGGGGTGTCCCGTGACGATCGTCAAAATAGCGCGGGCTCGCTGCGCCGCCCAAGCTTATGACGGCGAGGCGGCCGTCTCCACCGGTTTGCCCTCGGACGCAGGTGGCGAGTCGATCAGCGGCCGCAGCTCGGGTTCGAGGACCTTGAGCAGTTGCACGGCGAGGCCGCTGGTGAAGGAGAAGCGCGCCGCCTCAGGCCCCGGTACATAAGCGGTCACCGTGCCGTAAAAGCGATCGCCGAGGAAGAACACGAAGGTGCCGGTGCGATCGACGACGTGAGAGCCGGTGATGCCGCCGCCTGCAGCGAAGTGATGGTAGCGATTGTCGCCCGTGCCAGTCTTGCCGCCAACCGGCAGATCGGTACCGTCGGCTGCCTTGTAGGTGCCGACGAGCCGCCGAGCAGTACCTTCGGCGACGACGCCCGTCAGCGCGCGGCGCGCGACTTGGGCGACCTCAGGCGACATGACGCGCTCAGACTCGGCGGAGCGCTTTAGGGTCGTTTCATAGGGCGTGCCCTCGGCGAAGCGCAGCCGCTCGATCGAGACGGTCGGCTGACGCACGCCATCATTCATGATGATCCCCATCAGCTCGGCGAGGGCGTCCGGCCGATCGCCCGAGGCGCCGATCGCGGTGCCGAGCGAGGCAACGAGATGGCCGAACGGATAGCCGTATGCCCGCCAATCCTCCCAGATGCGTTGGAATGCGTCCTGCTCGATCAGGATTTTGATACGCGTATCCTGCTTGTTGAGACTGCCGTTGAAAAGCCAGCCATAGATGTCCTGCCGCACACCGGCGCTGGCATCGACGACCTCGTTCCAGCCGGCGTTAGGATGCTCGCGCAGATAGTTCACCAGCCACAATTCAAGCGGGTGAATGCCGGCGACATAGCCGCGGTCGGACAGCGACATCTTCTCGGGCGACAGGTTTGTGTAGAGGTCCCAGAGCTGATCCTGGGTCAGGAAGGCGCCCCGGAGATGGGCGGCGAGAAAGTCGCGGAATTCGGGAAGCCGCGCTTCCGGGTGGAAGGTCATGTAGATCGCCGCCAGGTGCCGCGGTACCGGACGCGTGCGGCGGATCAACGTATCCATTGCCTCGTCGGGATTGAGGCCGTGGAAATCCTTGTAGTACCGCCACATGAAGCGCTTGCCGTCAGCGTCGGCAAAGCGGCGGAGGTAGGCGTCGCGCTCCGGCGTGTCTTCCTCCTCGAGCAACCGCTTTGAGTCGATGCCGTTTTCGGCGGTGTAGTGGTTGGCGATGTCGCGCAGAATGCGAACGAACGACAGGTTGACCGAATGCTTGAAGGCATCGATTACCGTGTAGCTGCCGCCGTTTTCATCGCTGTCGAAATTGCCGAAGCCCTGCACACCGCCGCCGGTGAAGAAACTCTCGGGAACCCCGGAGTAGGTGCGCAGCACCGAGGCGTCGAGCATTGCCTGCAGGCCGTGATCGGAGGCTTTCGCCATGTAGTTGGCGGCCCATTGCGTCAAGACGTCCTGCGATTTGGCCGCGATGCGGGTCAGCTCGGCCGGCTTCAGATCGACGAAACGCTGATGCAGCGACTCCATGATGTGGAGATAGGTGATGAGCGTCCGCAGCTTCGCGGTTGAGCCGAGCTGCAGCTTGGCGCCTGAATTGATGTCGAACGGCTTGTTCATGCTGTCGGCGTGGATGCGCAGGTAATTGCCATCCGGCCGCCGCTCGTACAGCACAAAGCTGTAGGTCATCTTGTCGATGATCTTGCCGCCCGGCAGCAGCTGGTGGCCGACCATGCCCATCTGTTGCGCAAACTTCGGATCGGACAGCTTTTGCAGGACAGCGGTGACGCGTGCCTGCGCCTGGGTATCGACCGTCGCCTCGGCGCTCAGATCGAGCCGGTCGAGCGAATAGAGGCTCGGCAGGCCGAGCGTGGTCATCAGCTTCGCCCGCACCTCCTCGGTCGCTTTCTGCTTGACGAAGGAGACCTGCGTGATCGGTGGCGGGTCTTTGCGGAAGCGTAATTCGGCGTCGAGCGTCGCGTCACGCAGATTCCGGTCGACATAGCCGGCATCGTACAAGGCCCAGACGTACCGGTCGCACAATTCGCCGAGGCCTTCGCGGTCGGTGATCAAGTAATGGCTCGGCAGCCGGCCAGAAAGCAGCAGCGCCAGGACCTGGCGATAGATTTCGCCCTTGCGCGCCCATTCCTTCTTGTTCTTCGGCGTACTGAGCAATACCTTGGTGGCATCGGCGAAATCCGTGCCGAACCAGACGTAGAGCGCGTCCGGCAGGCCGATCACCTCGCCATAGCCCGGGAAGGAGCTGAGCGGCGTCGAGTTGAGATAAGTGGTAACGATCTCCTGGCGACGACTCATCGTGTTCGCGCCGTTGATGTAGACATGTGCCGAGGCAGTCAGCATTTGCCGCAGCTTCTCGGCGATGCCGCCGGTCAGCCCATTTGGCGAATGGCGGAATTTCTCGATCTGCGTGGCGAGTGTGCTGGCGCCGCCTTCGTTGAAGCCGGGCACGACGATACGCACGAACCGACCGAAGACCGCCAGCGCGAAGCGGTTCCACTCGACCGCCGCATTGTGCTCGGGATAATGATTGTCGAACAGGTAACGGTCCTCGATGAAGAGGAGGCTGTTCCAGACCAGCGGCGGGATGCTCGCAAAATCACGGAACGCGTTCAGCGGGAAACGGGTACCGTAAACCTCGTCGCCGTTGCGGTCGAAAACCCTCAGCCCGGCACGATCCTTTTCTGCGTAGATCGGGAAGGCGCCGAGACCGACGAACCGATCGAGGCCGCGCGACCACCGCGCCTGCCGCTCGACCGTATAATGACGCGCCGTTAATGACGCCGTGAATTCCGGCAGCGCGATGTAGCCGAGCCGCTCGTCATACGGTCCGTGCTTCGGGAAGCGGATCGAATCGTTCGGCCCGGGCTCCGCGGCAAACGACATACCGCGGTCGATGCGCGTAAACAACCACGCCTCGAGATACGACGTGCGCATTTCGTAATTTACGGCCCAGCCGATCAGCGCCAGGATCGCCAGCACCACCAGCCAGCGCAGGACACCAATGCCGCGCAGCAGCAGCGAACCTATCAAGCGCCATACTGGTATGCGAGGCTGCTCAGGAACGTGTCGCTGCTCTGCAACTTTGCCACGAGCCGCATTGAAACGCACGAGCCGTCCCAATACGTTGTCGGCAATGGCCATGTTCGTCACTCTTTCTCGCAGAATTACCCTGGAGCGGTGCCGCGAAGCACCCTATGCGAAAGGTTGTGGCGCGATGAGCACCCCGTAGCGTGAAACGCCCGAGACTTGGACACCGATCCCTCTCCCCGTGCCAAAACAAAAAAGGCGCGCACAGGTTTACTTTCAAGTTAATGAATCAGCCATATGGGGAGAGCGCCCGCCAAATGCCGCTAAAAAGCCACATCACTCGTACGCTCCGGTAGGACGAACATGGTTAAGCTAAGTTGAGAATGGTTAAGTGAAAATTGGCATCGTCTCTGATATCCACTGCAATGTTGCAGGCCTGCAACAGGCGCTGCATCGGATGGGGGCGGTAGACGAGCTGATCTGTCTCGGCGACAGCATCTACGAATACCGCTTTTCCAACGAGGTGGTACGCGTCCTGAAGAACTCCCGTGCCCACGTGATTTTGGGCAATCACGAGGAATACTTCTTCGGGCCGCAGGGCGAGCGGGCGCGGGGCCGAGACGGCGTCGATCCGGCGCTCGTGGAATGGCTCGCGAGCCGGCCCCACCGTGCCGAGATCGAGGCGCACGGCCGGCGCGTGCTGCTGGTGCACTCGACGCCATGGGAGCCGCGCGGCACTTATGTCCATCCGGAGAGCGAGCTGCTCGCGCGGTTCGCTGAGGCCGAAGCCGACATTGTGCTCTACGGGCATACGCACCAGCAGCTCGTGCGGCGCGTCGGCAAAGTGTTAGTGATCAACCCCGGCTCGGCCGGCGAGGCGCGCGACCACAGGAATGGGCGGCAATTGAGCTGCGCCATCCTCGATGTGGCGAGCGAGGAGGTAAGGCTGATCGATTTCCCCGACCCGCGCACCCCGTCATGGCCCTAGAAGCAAACGCCCGCTACTTCGAGGATTACCCGCCGGGGGCGGTGTTCGAGGGCGGCGCGGTCGCAGTCAGCGAGAGCGAGATCATCGAGTTTGCCAACAAATACGATCCGCAGACGATGCACACCGACCCGGAGGCGGCCGCGCGCGGCTATTTCGGCGGGCTGATTGCGAGCGGCTGGCACACCGCGGCCATGACGATGCGGCTTTTCGCCGCGCATTTCCTGTCGCCGGCCTCGAGCCTCGCGTCTCCCGGGATCGATGAATTGCGCTGGCTCAAGCCGGTGCGGCCCGGCGACGTGCTCAGCGTGCGGATCACCGTGACGGATGCTCGCCGCTCGCGGTCGAAACCGGACCAGGGAATCGTGTACAGCTTCGCCGAGGTACTGAACCAACACGGCGAAGTCATCATGACGCTAAAGCCGATCAGCCTGATCCGCTGCCGCTCAAGAGCCTGAGCAGGAAAGGCAGCGTAGCCGGCCAGCACGCCCGGGATCGGAGGAGTCGAACATGTGCCCGCCGCGCGCTTGTCAAGGCGGCGGGGGCATGCTTCGATCCGCCGGCCCGCCGCCGAGCCCTCCACGGCGCCGCCCAGGAACGCCGCCTCAGGAAGCCGCATGAGCGACAACATCATCGTCGATACCGCGACCCGCATCTTCGCCGATTTGTGCGAGCCGCAGACCATCAACGCCGCGGAGGAAGGGCGCTGGCCGGCAGAGCTTTGGAACGCGCTCGAAGGGTCCGGGCTGACCTTAGCTTGGGTCCCCGACGATCTCGGCGGCGCCGGGGCGGATATGACGGACGGGTTTGCGGTCCTGCGGGTCGCCGGCCGTTTCGCGGCGCCGGTACCCTTGGCCGAGACGCTGATGGCTGGGTGGCTCCTGGCGCAGGCCGGGATCGGCGCGCCGCCCGGGCCGATGACCGTTGCGCCGGTGCATGAGGACGGGAACATCCATGTCGGCGCAGACGGCAAATTGCAGGGCCGCGCGCGGCATATCCCGTTCGCCCGGACGGCGAAACACATTGCCGTGCTTGCGAAGAAGAGCGGCGCTCCGATGGTCGCGCTTGTGGCGACGGAAGGGCTCGGAATTCGCGAGGGCGCGAGCCTTGCCGGCGAGCCGCAGGACACCGTGAGTTTCGACGGCGCGACCCCGATCAGCACCGGGGCGGCGCCCGCCGGCCTCGATCCTGTCGCGCTGGCGCGGCTGGGCGCGGCGATGCGCACGCAGCAGATGGCGGGCGCCCTCGAACACATCCTCGATCAGTCGGTGCAATGGTCGCTCGACCGGGTCCAATTCGGCCGGCCTATCGCCAAGTTCCAGGCGGTACAGCACAACCTGGCGACCCTGGCGGGCGAGGTCGCCGCTGCCGGCGCAGCGGCCGACGGCGCGGCCGAGACGATCGCCCTCGAAGGCCCCGCGAGCGAGCGCGCCCTGCTCGATGTCGCGGTAGCCAAGGTGCGGGCCGGCGAAGCGGCGTCGAGCGGCGCGGCGATAGCGCACCAGGTGCATGGCGCGATGGGCTTCACCTACGAGCACTCATTGCACCAGGCGACGCGGCGGCTCTGGGCCTGGCGCGAGGAATTCGGCAACGAGACATTGTGGGCCGAGCGGTTGGGGCGCCTCATTGCGGGACAGGGCGCCGACGAACTCTGGCCCTTCCTGTCGAAAGGCACCTAACGCAAGGATTGCGAGGCGGCGATGGCCTACAATTTTCATTTCGATCCGGTCGACCTGCCGCCCGAGGCCAAGGAATTGCGGCAGGAGGTGCGCGCCTTCCTGCGCCAGGAGATCGAAGCCGGCACCTTCGCGCCGGACAGCGAGCGGGCGCCGTTCTCGGTCGCGAAAGCCTTTGCCAGGAAGGTCGGCGCCAAGGGCTGGATCGGCATGACGTGGCCGAAACAATACGGCGGCCATGAGCGCTCGCATCTCGAACGCTATGTCGTCATCGAGGAGATGCTGGCGCACCGCGCGCCGACGCGCGCCTATTCGACCGCCGATCGGCAGAGCGGCCCGGTGATCCTGCGGTACGGGCAGCAGGAGATTAAGGAGAAGATTCTGCCGCGCATCGCGTCGGGCGAATTGTGCTTCTGCATTGGCCTATCGGAGCCGAATTCGGGTTCCGACGTGTTCGCCGCCTCGACGCGCGCGACGAAGACCGATGGCGGCTGGCTCGTCAACGGCCGCAAGATCTGGACCTCGAATGCGCACAATTCGGACTACATGATCGCATTGCTGCGCACCTCGCCGCCGACCAAGGAAAACCGGCGGCACGGGCTGACGCAGTTTCTGATCGCCTGCAAATCGCCGGGCATCACGATCCGGCCGATCATCAACTTAACCGGCGGGCACGACTTCAACGAGATCTTCTTCGACGACGTGTTCGTGCCGGATGCGCATTTGATCGGCGAAGTCGACATGGCGTGGAAGCAGGCGACCGACGAGCTCGCGTATGAGCGCAGCGGCCCCGACCGCTGGCTCGAAACCATCACCGCGCTGACCGAGCTGGTGCGGGTCGCAGGGCCGCAGCCGGGCGAGAAATTGGCCGAAGGCATCGGCCGCGAGGTCGCGCATCTCGCAACATTGCGGCGGATGTCAGCGTCGGTCGCCGGCATGCTGCAGGCCGGGAAGACGCCCGCCGTCGAGGCGGCAGTCGTCAAGGATCTCGGCACCAATTGGGAGCAGGCCCTGCCGAACAAGGTACGGCTCATGGCGCCGGCGCGCGGCGATTCCGAGCCCGACAGCAACGACGACCGCTTCGAGCAGGCGCTGCGCCACACGACCCTGATCGCGCCGAAGCTGACGATCCAGGGCGGCACCCGCGAAGTGTTGCGCGGCATCATCGCCCGCGGCCTCGGCCTGCGCTGAGCACTAAAAACGGAGCGCCGGCGTCCCGCCGGCATGCCGGCCAGAGGCCGGCGGTCCAATCGTGTAGGTATTGTATGCCCGATCTTCGTCCTCTCCTTTCGCCGGACAGCGTCGCCATCATCGGTGCGGCAGCCGACAGCTCGTTACGCGGCCGGCTGACACAGCAGCTGGTCGAGCATGGCTTCGGCGGTCGCATTTATCCGGTGACGCGCAGCCAGAAGGAGGTGCTGGGCCACCAGGCCTACACGACGGTCGCCGATATCCCGGAAGCCGCCGATCTCGCTGTGATCCTCGTGCCGGCGGCGCATGTGGTTTCGACGATCGAGCAATGCGCTGCCCGCGGCATTCCAGCCGCCGTCGTCATCAGCTCAGGCTTTGCAGAGGAAAAGAGCGAGGAAGCGGCGGCGCGCGACAAGGCATTGCGCGCGATCGCCGAGCGCACCGGCATGGTCATTGCCGGACCGAATTCGGAGGGGCTCGTCAACCCGCTTCGGCCGTTGGTCGCGACCTTCAGCCCGGTGTTCCACGATCCGAAAGAACCGCTCCTGCCGCAAGCGAGCCGCGCGAAGCCGATCGCGGTCAGTTGTCAGAGCGGGGCGTTGACTTTCGCATTCCTGTCGCGCGGACGCGACCGCCAGCTCAAATTCACCTACCAGGTCAGCGCCGGCAATCAAACCGTGCTCGAAGCGCATGACTACCTCGATTGGGTGCTCGACGCCGGCGGCGCGGACATTTTCATGGGTTATCTCGAAGGGATCCGCGACACAAAGCGGTTCCGCGCCGTTGCCGACAAGGCGGCGCGGCTGGGCAAGCCCATGATCATCGCCAAGGTCGGCCGCTCCGACGCCGGACGCCGCGCCGCCGCGTCGCACACCGGGGCGCTGGCGCGGGCGGGCATGGCGGACGACGCGATCTTTCGGCATCACGGCATCATCCGCGGCGAGGACCTCGACCACATGGTCGATGTCGCGAGCGCGTTCGCCTATTGCCCGCTGCCGCGCGGCAACCGCGTCGCCGTCATTACCGGCTCGGGCGGCAGCGCGGTATGGATGGCCGATATCCTATCGGCGCACGGGCTCGAATTGCCGGTGCTCGAAGATGATCTGCAGAAACGCCTGATGGCGCTCCTCCCCTCCTACGCCTCGGCGCAGAACCCGGTCGACGCGACGGCGCAGGCGATCGGCGAAGTCGGGTATGCGCCGATGGTCGAGCTGGTTGCGCAATCCGAGCGCATCGACACGATCCTGCTGATCAGCTCGCTCGCCAACCCGGAGCGGGCGAAGAAGCTCGCCATGGAGATGGCCGAGCTTACCGCGACTCTCGATAAGCCAATCCTGCTGTCGACCTACACGACCGCCACACCCGCCTCGATCGCCGCGATCGCCGCTGCCGGCATCCCCTGCTACACGTCGATGCCGAGCTGCGCCCGCGCGATCAAGGCGCTGGTCGATTACGGCCGCTTCCGCGAGCGGCTAGCGCGCCGCAAGCTGGTCGCGGAAACCGCGCCGGCGTTGCGCGACGAGGTCGCGCGCGCACTCTCTGCTTCAGCGCCGGTGTTGACGGAAGTCGCATCGAAGAAACTGCTCGCACGCTATGGCATGCCATTGCCGCCCGAAGCGCTCGCGGCGAGCGAGGACGAGGCGATGGCGGCGGCGGCGAAAATTGGCGGCACGGTGGCGCTGAAGGTGCAGTCGCCGGACATCCTGCACAAGACCGAAGCCGGCGCGGTAATGCTCAATCTGAGCGGCGACGCTGCGGTGCGCGACGGTTACCGCGTTGTGCTCGCGCGGGCCAAGGCGGCTTACCCGAACGCGACGATCGACGGCGTGCTGGTGCAGGCGATGGCGCGGCGCGGCCGCGAGATGATCCTCGGCGTCACGCGCGATCACGATTTCGGGCCGATGCTGATGGTGGGGCTCGGCGGCATTCATGTGGAAGTCCTCAAGGATGTCGCGTTTGCGCCGGTGCCGCTCGGCGCCGAGGAGGCGCTCGATCTGATCGGCCAGCTCAAAGGCTCAGCGCTGCTCGACGCGATGCGCGGCGAGCCGGCCGCCGATTGCGACGCGCTCGCCGCGCTGATGGTCGCGCTGTCGCGCTTTGCCGCCGATCATGCCGAGGCAATTGCGGAAATTGACCTCAATCCGGTCATCGTGCATGCCGCCGGCGAGGGGCTCACAATCGTCGATGCGCTGATCGTCAAATCGTAGGAGACAGCAATGAGCGACTACAACGGGTTCAAGGAGATCGGCGTCAGCCTCGACGGCTTGGTCGCGACGGTCGAGATACGGCGGCCGCCACATAATTTTTTCGACAGCGCGCTCATTGGCGAGATTGCCGATGCGTTCGAGCGGCTCGATGCCGACCTGGCCTGCCGCGCGATTGTGCTCGCCGCCGAGGGCCGCTCGTTCTGCGCCGGCGCCGATTTCTCGAAGCGCGCGGATACCGGCACGATCCAGGAGGCCGGACGCAGCGGTTCCGGGCGGCACCTCTATAAAGAGGCGATTCGCCTGTTCCGCACCAAAAAGCCGATCATCGGCGCGATCCATGGGCCGGCGATCGGCGGCGGGCTCGGACTCGCGCTGATGCCGGATTTCCGCGTCACCTGCGAAGAGGCGCGGTTCAGCGCCAATTTCTGCCGGCTCGGTTTCCACCCCGGCTTTGGCCTGACCGCGACATTGCCGCGCCTCGTCGGACCGCAGCAAGCTGCGCTCCTGTTCTATACCGGGCGGCGCATTTCCGGCAGCGAGGCCGTCCAGATCGGGCTCGCCGACCAGCTCGTGGCGCAGCCGGAGGTACGCAGCGCGGCGCAAGCGCTTGCGCTCGAAATCGCGCAATCCGGGCCGCTTGCCGTCATCGCCACGCGCGAGACCTTGCGGCGCGGTTTTGCCGATGCGGTCGAGGCCGCGACCGAACGCGAACTCGTCGAGCAGGACCGGCTGCGCCGAACCGAGGACATGCAAGAAGGCATCAAGGCTTATGCCGAACGCCGACTGCCGAAGTTCCAGGGACGCTGACGCTAAGGCAAAGAACGCAGCACCGGGAGACACGCCGCGGTTGCGTTACCCTGCCTCGCCTAAAACGCACATTTCATAGGCGTTATGAACTTGCTATTCTGACGCGGAAGAATTGGCTCGCCAGCAACCGGGGAGGAACGCGGCATGGAAGCCCTGTTGAACAATCTGTGGGCGACGATAATTGCGGGGATCGTCCTGACGATCATCCTGGCGATCGTCATCCATGTGATGGCGTGATCGGGGAGGACGGGCCATGGATTTTCTAAATCAGCAAGAATGGTGGTCGGTTTTTATCCGCTGGCTGCATATCGGCAGCGGCATCATGTGGATCGGCCATCTCTGGTACTTCAACTTCACGCAGACGCCGACGATGCCGAAGATCCCGACGGAACTGCGTCCGGCGATCGTGCGCTACATCCTGCCGGAGGCATTGTTTTGGTTCCGCTGGGGCGCCGCTGCGACGCTCCTCTTCGGTTTGATCCTAGCCTGGCTGCAAGGCTATCTCGGCAGCGCGATCGCGCTCGGTATTCCCGATCCGCACCCGCACGGCAAGACGACGGCGATCGGCTGGGGAATGTGGATCGGCTTCATCATGTTCCTCAACGTGTGGCTGATAATCTGGCCGAACCAGCAGAAGGTCATCGGTCTAGTCAGCGCGACCCCGGATGAGGTCAATGCGGCGCGCCGCATGGCAGGACTCGCTTCGCGCGTGAACACGCTGCTGTCGATCCCGATGCTCTACGCGATGGTGTTCGCGGCGCATCGGTATTAGCCGAACCCAAGCACAAGAGCCCCTCACCCCGGCTTGGGGTGAGGGGCTTTTTCGCAGCTGAATCGCGTGTCTCCGCCGGGCGGCTTCCCGCGGCCGATGCCAGCCGCTAAGATCGCCCCCTCGATAAATCCCCATCAAGACACAGGAGGGATGTTTCCCATGGCGATCTCGCTGTACTCCGGCTTCGTGCCAGTCTGCCTCCAGTTGCTCACCGGCCTCAAGACGGTCTTACAAAAAGCCGAGGCGCACACGACCGAGCAGAAATGGGACCCGGCGGTGGTCCTCAATCTGCGTCTCTATCCCGACATGTTCCCACTGGAGCGGCAGGTGCGGCAGGTCTGCAACCATGCGCTCGGCGCCGGGCGGGTCGCCGGCGTCGATCTGCCGAGCCTGCCAGACCAGGACAACAGCTTTGCCGAGAGCCAGTCGCGCATCGACAAGACGATCGATTTCCTGAAGGGACTGAAGGCGAACCAGCTCGACGGCAAGGACGATTCCCCCGTCACTGTCACCATCGGCGGCCAGCCGCAGACTTTGAAGGCGCAGAACTATCTCTATCATTTCGCAATGCTGCAGGTGCAATTCCACGCGACAACGGCCTACGACATCCTCCGCCACGTTGCAGTGCCGATCGGCAAGCGCGACTATCTCGGCCCACGGCCGACCAACTGACCGAGTTCTGTCTCGCGAATCCTCTCCCGCCCTCGCGGGAGAGGGTTTTTCATGAGCGATGGCGAGGGCGCGGCATAACGCCTACATAGCGGGCATGAGCGTCGTCGTCCGCTTCGCCCCTTCGCCGACCGGATTTCTACATATCGGCGGCGCCCGCACGGCGCTGTTCAACTGGCTTTACGCGCGCCATTGCCAGCTTTATGGCGACGGCGGCACGTTCCGGTTGCGCATCGAGGACACCGACCGGCAGCGCTCGACCCGTGAGGCGGTCGCCGCGATCATCGACGGGCTGAGCTGGCTCGGCCTCGAATGGGACGGCGAGATCGTCCACCAATTCACGGGCGCGGCGCGTCACGCCGAAGTCGCGCACGAATTGCTCGCGAAGGGCCGCGCCTATTACTGCTACTGCACGCCGGAGGAACTCGAGGCGATGCGGGCGCGCGCTCGTGCCGAGAAGCGCTCGGTTCGCTATGACGGCACTTGGCGCGACCGCGATCCTGCGGAAGCGCCACTTGGGATCGCGCCGGTTATCCGGCTGAAGGCGCCGCAGGAAGGGGCGACGACGATCCACGATCTCGTCCAGGGCGAGGTCACGGTCCAGAATTCCGAATTGGATGATCTGATCATCCTGCGCGCCGACGGCACGCCAACCTACAATCTGTCGGTCGTCGTTGACGATCACGACATGGGTATCACCCATGTGATCCGCGGCGATGACCACCTCAACAACGCCTTCCGGCAGACGCAGATCTACAACGCACTCGACTGGCCGGTGCCGGAATTCGCGCATGTCCCGCTGATCCACGGCCAGGATGGCGCGAAATTATCGAAGCGTCACGGCGCCGTCGGGGTCGAGGCCTACCGTGACATGGGCTATCTGCCGGAAGCCTTACGCAATTACCTGATGCGGCTCGGCTGGAGCCATGGCGACGACGAGATCATCAGCACCGAAGACGCGATCCGCTGGTTCGACATCAAGGACGTCGGCCGCGCCGCCGCGCGCTTCGACCAGGCCAAACTCGACAGCATAAACGCCCATTACATTCGCAAGGCCGATGATACTCGGCTGCTCGGCCTACTCGCCCAGCGACTTGAAGCGGAATTGGACCGGGCGCTCTCGGAGACTGATCGCGAGCGCCTCCTAAAGGCGATCCCGGGACTGAAGCCGCGCGCCAAGACAATTGTCGAGCTGGCCGACAAAGCGCGGTTCTACGTAGCGCCGCGGCCGGTTCGGCCGGCTCCCGATGCGGCCAAGCTCCTGACTGGCGACGCCCGGCTGTTGCTCGGCGAGTTAGCGGCGAGTCTCAACGGCGCCGAATGGCAGGCCGGAGCGCTCGAACAGAGTTTGCGCGATTTCGCGGACTCGAAAGCGATCAAGTTCGGCGCGGTCGCGCAGCCCTTGCGAGCCGCGTTGACCGGCTCCCTGGCCTCCCCTGGAATATTTGAAGTCATGGATGTCCTCGGCCGCGACGAGACCCTGGCCCGACTGGGCGATGCCGCGTCCGGCCGCGCCCTGTAACAGGCAGTCCCGGGCTTGGCTCCGCGGGAATCGACCCCTTGGGACGGTCCCCGGAATGACAGGCATTGAAGCTTGATCTCGCAGTTGCGATATTGCATTGCAATATCCGAACGGCGTTTGATAATGCGCCCTTAGCGGCCTATTCTCGCGCTGGATCCCGGCAACCGCCCCGGCCAAGCGATATCCGGGGCGAAACGAAGAGGTGCATCGATGGACGGCAACAACGCGCATGTCGGTCCGGCTGGCACGGTGACGTTGACCGACAATGCCACCGGAAAGGCGTTCGAGTTGCCGGTCATCGCGGGGACGATCGGACCCAAGGTTATCGACATCCGCAAGCTCTATACCCAGACCGGATACTTCACCTACGACCCCGGTTTCATGGCGACCGCGGCCTGCCGGTCGAGCATCACCTACATCGATGGCGACGAAGGGATCCTGCTCTACCGTGGCTACCCGATCAAGGAACTGGCCGAAAACAGCGATTTCATGGAGGTGTCGTACCTGTTGCTGTTCGGCGAGCTGCCCACCGCCGCGCAGAAGAAGCAGTTCGTCTACGACATCACGCACCACACGATGGTGCACGAGCAGCTCAGCACTTTCTATCGCGGCTTCCGCCGCGACGCGCACCCAATGGCGGTGTTGTGCGGGGTAACGGGCGCCCTCTCGGCCTTCTATCATGACTCGACCGACATCCACGATCCGCACCAGCGGATGGTCGCGTCATACCGGCTGATCGCCAAGATGCCGACGATGGCCGCGATGGCCTACAAGTATTCACTCGGCCAGCCCTTCATCTATCCGCAGAACGATCTCGGCTATGCCGAGAACTTCCTGCACATGTGCTTCGCCGTGCCCTGCGAAGAGTACAAGGTCAGCCCGACGCTGGCGCGGGCGATGGATCGGATATTCATCCTGCACGCCGATCACGAACAGAACGCCTCGACCGCGACGGTGCGCAACGCCGGATCGAGCGGCGCCAACCCGTTCGCCTGCATCGCCGCCGGCATCGCCTCGCTGTGGGGCCCGGCGCATGGCGGCGCCAACGAGGCGGTCTTGAAGATGCTGGGGCGCATCGGAGACAAGAAAAACATTCCCGATTTCATCCGGCACGTGAAAGACAAGAACGAACACGAAATCCAGTACGGCTTTGGCCACCGCGTCTACAAGAACTACGATCCGAGAGCCCGCGTCCTGCGCGAAAGCTGTCACGAAGTCCTGGACGAGCTGGGCATCAAGGATGAACCGCTGCTCGAAATCGCGCTGGAGCTGGAAAAGATCTCGCTCAACGACGATTACTTCATCAGCCGCAGGCTGTACCCGAATGTCGACTTCTACTCGGGCATCATCTTGAAGGCGATGGGCTTCCCGACCTCGATGTTTACGGTGCTGTTCGCAGTAGCGCGCACCGTGGGGTGGGTCGCGCAATGGACCGAGATGAACGAAGACGCGGAAGCCAAGCTGATGCGGCCGCGCCAGCTCTTCACCGGCGCGACGGAGCGGCACTACGTGCCGCTCGATAAGCGTCGCTGATGCGTCAGTCCCTCTCCCGCGTTGCAGGAGAGGTGCTCGGAGCCCCGGTGGTGGGTTTTACGGCCGCTGGATCAGCTCGATGCGGTAGCCGTCCGGATCCTCGATAAACGCGATGACCGAGCCGCCGTGCGCCATCGGGCCAGCCGGGCGCGGAATCTTGACCCCTTCGGCGGCCAGACGCTCGCAGGCCTTGTAAACATCCGGCACGCTGACGGCGAGGTGGCCAAAACCGCTACCTAGCGAATAGGGCTCTGCCTGCTCCCAATTGTGCGTCAGCTCGATGGCCGTGCTGTCGCTCTCGTCGCCATAGCCGACGAAAGCGAGCGTGAATTTGCCGGTCGGGTAGTCGCGCTTGCGCAGCAGTTTCATACCGAGCTGCTCGGTGTAGAAGCGCAATGATTTGTCGAGATCCTTGACGCGGATCATCGTATGCAGCAGGCGGGACTCGCCAGCCTCATTGCCCTGTCCTGGCCGGGTCGTGGTATCTGTCATCGACATGAGATCTACTCCTCCGGTTCGGTCACGATTTCGCTGCGGCGCCGGCCTGCAATGATCGCAAGGATCCGGTCGGCGGCGTTCCGGCTCGGCGACAGGCTGCCGGCCCCGAGCCGTCGCATCACCTCATCATAACCGTCGATATGGGTACTGCGAACCCGTTCGTCCCGCACCAGTTCGGCGAGCGCGTCGGCAAGCCGCACCGGCGTGCACTGGGCGCCCAATAATTCGGGCACGAGCCGCCGGCCAAGGATCAGGTTGATCAGGTTGACCTGGCGCACCTTCAGGACCCGGTTGAGCCAAGCCTCGGTCAGCGGATTAAGGCGGTAGGCGACCACCATCGGCAGCCGCGCCAGCGCGAGCTCGAGCGCCACCGTGCCCGAGGCGGCCATCGCGGCGCGACTAGCGGCGAAGGCGTCGTATTTCGCCGCCGCGCCACGCAGTACGATCGGCCTGCCGGGCCAGTCGGCGACCGCCGCGCTCACGATATCGGCGACAGGCTCGACCGTCGGCACCGCAACGCGGAACGGGCCGATCATCGGTTCGAGCTGGCGCAAGGCCGCGCCAAAGATGGGCAACAGCCGCTTGACCTCGCCGCCGCGGCTTCCAGGCAGCACCGTCAGCACCAATTCGTCGGAGGCGAGCCCGCATGTCACGCGAAATCGCGCGGCATCGCCCCGGTCGGCACCGCTCTCGATGACCGGATGCCCGACATAGGTGCAGGCAAGTCCGGAGCGTTCGAAATAGGACGGCTCGAACGGCAACAGCGCCAGGAGATGGTCGTACCAGCGCGCCATGCGGCGGGCGCGGCCCGGCCGCCACGCCCATACCATCGGCGCGACATAGTGGATCAGCGGCAGCTGTTCCCCATTCCGGCGCAGCCGATGAGCGACGCGCCAACTGAACCCCGAGCTGTCAATCGTCACGACGGCATCAGGACGCAGTTCGCGGATCGCGCGCACCGCCTCGCGAACCCGCTGAAGGATCCGCGGCGCCCGCGGCAACACCTCGGCGACCCCGGCGACAGCGAGATCGGAGAGGGGTACGAGGCTCGCGAGGCCCTGTTGCGCCATGCATTCTCCCCCGATGCCGGCGACTCGCAGCCTGTCACCGGCACGGTTGCGCAACGCAGCGATCAGCGCTCCACCGAGGACGTCCCCCGAAGGCTCGCCGGCGATCAGGAAGATGAACGGCGCGGCGTCACCGCCCGCGATCACGGCGCCGCGACGCCGACGACAAAGAGGCCGGCGCGATCGGCGGCGCGAACCATTTCCGCACGGTCGATGACGAGCGTCATGCCGGCTTCCGCCGCGATCCCCCGCAACCCGGTCTCCGCGGCGACAACCACGGTTCGCGGCCCCATGGCTGGTCGGTCGACGCGCCGCTCCTGACCCGGCTTGGCCGCCTTAACCAGCACGCCCCCGGGACCTTGGCGGCGCAGCGAGGCGCAGCGCCGCAACAGCTCATCAGTGCCCTCGACCGCCTCGACGCCGAGTATCAACCCCTGCTGCACGACAACGGCCTGGCCGACATCGAGGGCGCCGATCGCGCGGGCGACGTGGAGGCCGTGCTCGATATCGGCTCTTGCTTGCTCGTCGGGCTGATGGCGCCCGAGCGGACCCTCTGGCATCAAACTGTCGGGCGCAAGCAGCTCCTCGGCGCCCCGCACCCGAAAACCCTCACGCTCCAATTCCTTGACCACCGAGGAGAGGAGCCTGTCGTCGCCGAGCGCGCGATAGCCGATGCGGGCGAAGAATTTGGCGGCGCGCCAATCCGGGAGCAATCCTGTCAGTGATGGACGGCGCACGCCGCCGGCCAGCACCAACTCCGTGACACCGTTTGCCCGCAATAGATCCAGCCCGGTCGCTGCCGCGCCGAGGCGGCACCAGGCATGCGACACACCCGCGACCGTAGCCTCTTCGGCCGCCCCTTCGAGGGCGAGGACGAAAACCTCCCGGCCGGCTACGCGACAACTTTCGACGAGCCGGCGCGGCAGAGCGCCACTGCCAGCAATGATACCGAGCGGGCCGGCATTATCCGCCATTCGGCCCTTTCGGCTGGCAGATCGCGCGCGTTGAGTCGGCGCGAATGAACGCGACGATATCGTCGACCGGACCGCTACCGCCAAAACGTTCGGCCATTTCATTGACCCGGTCGTTGAACGTGCCGTCGGCCGAGAACAGGAATTGATAGGCGCTGCGCAAGGCCTGGATGTCCTCGCGGCTAAAGCCGCGACGTTGCATGCCGATGATGTTGAGGCCGCTGAGCCGCGCCCGATCACCCATGACCTGGCCATAGGGAATGACATCGCGCTCGACACCCGACATGCCGCCGATCATCGCGTACTGCCCGATGCGGACGAACTGGTGCACCGCCGACAGGCCGCCAAGCAGCGCATAATCCTCGACGACAACGTGGCCGGCCAATGTCGCGTTGTTGGCCATAATCACATGGTCGCCGATCTGGCAATCATGCGCGACGTGAACGCCGACCATAAACAGGCCGTGGTCGCCGACCCGGGTGACCATGCCGCCGCCCTCGGTCCCTGGGTTCATCGTCACATGCTCACGAATTGTGTTGTGGCGACCGATCACGAGCGTCGATCTCTCACCGGCGTATTTGAGGTCCTGCGGCTCGAAGCCGATCGAGGCGAACGGGAAGACGCGCGTCCCCTCGCCGATCGTCGTGCGCCCGTCGACGACGACATGGGCGAACAGCCTGACCCTCGGGCCGAGCACGACCTCATCCCCGACGACGCAATAGGGGCCGATCGCGACGTCCTCTGCCAATGTCGCCCCCGGCGCGACGATCGCGGTGGGGTGGATCTGGGGCATCGGCAACCTAATCGTCGAGGATCATCGCGGCGAACACCGCCTCGGCCGACAGCTGGCCGCCGACCTCGGCGCGGCCCTCGAATTTCCAGACGTTGCCGCGGCTGCGCTGCTTCGTGACGCGGACGTGGAGGCAATCGCCGGGAAACACCGGACGGCGGAAACGGGCATTGTCGACGCTCATGAAGTAAACGAGCTTGCCTTCCGAGGCTCGCCCAAGGGTGTGAACGACGAGAACGGCAGCGGTCTGCGCCATCGCCTCGATGATCAAGACACCCGGCATGACCGGCCGCGCCGGGAAATGGCCCTGAAAATACTGCTCGTTGATCGAGACGTTCTTGATGCCGGTCGCCCGCACATTGGCCACTGCATCGACGACTTTATCGATCATCAGGAAGGGATGGCGGTGCGGGATCATCTCCATGATCCGCTGAATATCGATCTGGGCGGGTTGCTCTTCCGCCAGGGCCGGATCGATCATCGGCCGTCCTTTTTCTTCGCAAGGCGTTGCAGGATCGCGACCTGTTTCATGAAGGAGGCTATCGGCACCGCCGGGCTGCCGCAAACGGTTTCACCCGGCGCAACATCGCGCATCAACCCGGCCTTCGCGGCAATCCGCGCCCCACTGCCGATCGTCAGATGGCCGGCGAGGCCGGCCTGCCCTCCCGCCATGACAAAATCGCCGAGTTTCGTGCTGCCGGAAATCCCGACCTGGCCGGCCAGGATACAGCCCCGGCCGAGAACGACATTGTGCCCGATCTGCACCAGATTATCGATCATCGTGCTGGGGCCGATCACCGTATCGTGTCCCGAGCCCCGATCGATCGTCGTATTAGCGCCGATATCGACATCGTCGCCAATCACGACTCGGCCGAGTTGCGGGATCTTGATCGGCCCCTCCGCGTCCGGTGCAAAGCCAAAGCCCGGTTGGCCGATGCGCACCCCGGGATGCAGCACGACACGCGCACCGATCAGGCAATGGCTCAGCGTCACGTGAGCGCCGATCCGGCAGTCATCGCCGAGTTCGACCGCACGGCCGATCACCGTGTGGGCGCCGATCTGACACCGCGCTCCGAGGCGAACGCCGGCCTCGATGAGGACATAGGGACCGATGTCGCAATCGGCCGGCACCGTCGCGGTCGGATCGATGATTGCCGATGACGCTACTCGTGGTGTCACTGGTTCCGCCGGATAAAAAGCCTGCGCTGCGCGCGCGAACGCCTTGTAGGGCTGCGCGGTCAGGAGCAGCGCCATCCCGGCCGGGGCACGCTCGGCAAAGCGCTCGTCGACAAAGGCGGCGCCGGCGCGTGACTGGACAAACGCCTCGACGTATTTGCGGTTATCGAGGAACGTCACGTCCTGGGGACCGGCGGTTTCGAGCGGCGCGACATCGCTGAACGGCCGCTCGCCGGCCGCCGCATCGGACAGCCTCGCCCCGCTCAGCGCCGCCAGTTCATCGAGCGAATAAGGCCCGGCTCGATCGAAGAAGCGAAGGTCCGTCATGCCGCCGGGCTTGGGATGCCCTTCCCTACTTCTTCTTTTTGGGTGGCGGGGTCGGTTCGGCAGCTGCGGCAGCGGGTTGCGCCGCGGGCGCTTGCCCCCCGGGCGGCGTCGGCGCTACGAAGTTGACCGTCAGGGTCGGCAGCTGTTCATCGAGCTTTTGCAAGACCTCATCCGTCACGTCGTAATTCTGGTCGAACAGCACCAGCTCGCTGCGCTGAAACACCATGTTGGCCTTACGGTCCTTGGCGATGTCGGTGATGATCTTCAGCATCACCTCCTGGATTTTCTCAAGCGCCTCGGCATTCGAGCGCTCGAGCGCCTGCCGCTTTGCCTGCACGCTGCGGTCGAGATCATTGACCTTCTGCTGGAACTCGCGCCCCTTTTGATTCAGGGCATCGGCGGAAAGCGAGGATTGCTGCCGCTGCAGCGCATCGCGCTCCTGGCGCAAGGTCTCTTCCTGGTGCGAAATCTCCTTCGCGTATTCCGCGCGCTTCTGCTCGATCTGCTGACGCACCATCTTGGCCGATTTAGAGTTCTGCAGCAGGGCCTGGACATCGACGACCATGATCGTCAACGGCGGCTGGGTTGGGGGCGCGGCCGGTGCGGGCGGCGTCTGTTGCGCCCAGGCGGCACCAAATCCGCCAATCGCCAGGAATATCCCGAGAACCAGCGAGGCAAGCCCCGCACGCCTAACGAACATCAGAACCTCGTACCGAAACTGACGTGGAACAGCTGAGTGTGATCGAACGGCTCTTTCTTGATCGGATAGGCGACATCAAGCCGGATCGGGCCGACCGGCGATTTCCAGGAGATGCCGACGCCGGCGCTGGCGCGGATCGCCACGGAGTCGGCGATCACCGGCTGCACGCCCCCGGTCGAGATGAGCTGCGCCGGGGTCAGCACGAGGTTCTTCTGGTCGTTCGAGAACAACGTGCCGAAATCGGTGAAGATCCGGCCGCTGATCCCGAGTTCCTTCGGCAGGCCCAGCGGTACGCTGAGCGCCAGCGAGCCGAGGTAATACTTGTTGCCGCCGAGCGCATCGCCGGACACGATATCGCGCGGCCCGATCCCGGCCGGCGCAAAACCGCGCAGATTGTCGCCACCCACAAAGAAACGGTCCTGCAGCAGCACCTGCTGGCCGCCCCATCCCAACACATCGCCGGCCTCGGCGGTGAAGCCCAGGACCCATTCTGGCCAGAGCGAATAGTAATAACCGGCGCTGAGCTTGTTGCGTAGGTATTTGACGCCAAAGCCCACGCCGGCGAAATCGTTGCCGATCGAGGCGTAATAGCCGCTCGTCGGTTCCTGCCGGTTGTCGCGCCGGTCATAGAGCAGCACTTGCCCTATTGAGGAGGTCAGGTGGGTGCCCGCCTGCAGCTGAATGAACAGGGAGGCGTTGGTCTGGATGTTCGTGATGTCGTCCGAACGCCCGGTATATTTCCAAGTCTGGCGCAAATTTTCGGTCAATTGAAACCCGGTGCGCAGCGCGCCGCCATAGGAGAACTGCTGATACACCGGCGATGCGCCGGTAAAGAAATTGGAAGTTGGACTGGTTTTTACCTCGAAGATATCGATACCGGCAGCGATGTTCTTGTCGAGGAAATAGGGTTCGGTGTAGCTGAGATCGACCTGCTGCGAGCGGAACGAGATCACCGTGCCGATGCGGACGTCCTGTCCGCGGCCGAGGAAGTTCCGCTCGCGAACGCTGACATCGGCGAGCGGGCCGTCCGTCGTCGAGAAGCCGAGGCCAAGCGACAATTCGCCGGTCGACTGCTCCTCGATCTCGGTCGTGATCACCGTGCGATCGGGCGCCGAGCCCGGGCTGTTGTTGACCTCGACCTTCTTGAAGAAGCCTAGATTTTTGATGCGGTCCTTCGAGCGCTGCATCTTGTTCGTGTTGAATGCGTCGCCTTCGACGAGAGTGAACTCGCGCCGGATTACCCGATCGAGCGTGCGGACGTTGCCGCTGATGTCGATGCGCTCGACATAGACCTGCGGGCCCTCGTGGACGTCGAACACAACATCGACGGTGTGCTCTTCCCGGTTGCGAGCGACTTGCGGCTTGACCTCGACAAAGGCGTAACCGAGATTGCCCAGCGCATCGGTGATCACCGCGATCGAGTGCTCAAGCTCCTGAGCGTCGTACCAGTCGCCGGATTGCAGGGTCAGCAGCGGCAATACGGCTTCGCGCGGCAGATCCTTCAACCCGATATTCACGTCGACCTTGCCGAAGCGATAGCGCTCACCTTCTTCGATCGTGAACGTGATGACGAAGCCGTCGCGATCCGGCGTCAGCTCGGCTACCGCCGAGATCACCCGGAAATCGGCATAGCCCTCGGTCAGATAGAATTTGCGCAGCAACTCACGGTCGTAGGTAAGCCGATCGGGGTCGTAGGTATCGGAGGTCGACAGGAAGCGGTACCACCGGCTCTCCTTTGTTTCGAGCGTGCCGCGCAACGCGCTGTCGCTGAACACCCGGTTGCCTACGAAATTGATGCTGCGCACGCCGGTCGAGGGTCCTTCATTGATCTCGAAGACGAGATCAATCCGGTTTTCGGGCAACTGGATGATCTTGGGCTCGACGGTTGCGGCAAAGCGGCCGCGGCGGCGATACAGCTCGAGGATCCGCCGCACGTCGTTCTGCACGCGCGTGCGCGTGTAGACGACGCGCGGGCGCAGTTGGATCTCGGAGTTGAGATCCTTGTCCGCGAGCTTGGAATTACCCTCAAACGCGATGCGGTTGATGATCGGGTTTTCTACAACCCGCACGACGAGCACATTGCCTTCGCGGGTCAGCTTGACGTCGGCGAAGAGCCCGGTCGCGAACAGTGCCTTGAGCGAGCGGTCTATTCGCTCGGGGTCCCAAGGGTCGCCCGGCTGGACCAGCAGATACGAGCGCACGGTCTCGGGCTCGATGCGCTGGATGCCCTCGATGCGAAGATTGCCGATTGTCCCGCCCGGCGCGACGGCCGGTGACGGCCGGGTCTGCGCGACGGCGGACAAAACCCATCCCGCCGCCGAAACGAACACGGCCGCAAGCAAGGCGAGCCAACAAATGGTCACGCGCTTAGGAACCAACCCCCCACCCCCGGACGGTCTTGTGACAATCCCGCGACGAGACGATCCTGTCAGGTCGAGGAACTATTTACAAACTCCACGATCGCCAAAAGTGAACGAGGTCGTTCCAGGTCGCAAATACCATCAACGTCAGGACCAGAGCCAGGCCGATGCGGAACCCGTACTCCTGGGCCCGCTGACCCAACGGTCTCCCGCGGATCGCCTCGGCGGCATAGAACAGCAGGTGGCCTCCGTCAAGCACCGGCACGGGGAACAGATTGATCAGCCCGAGATTGATCGACAGCACCGCCATGAACCACAGCAGCTGCACCATGCCGCCGCGCGCGACTTCTCCCGACATTTGGGCAATGCGCAGTGGTCCGCCGAGCTCGTCGCTGCCGCGCGTGCCAATGATGATCTGCCACATCGCCTCCAGCGTCCCGGTCGAGAGGTTCCAGGTCTCCTGAACCGCCTGGCTTACCGCGCTGGCCGGGTTTCGCCTGACGTACTCGACGCCGCTACGGCCAATACCCAGCAGACCGATGTCATGACGGTCGCCGAACCGGTCGGTGATCTGGGTGCGGCTGGGCGTGACTTGCAACGTAACAGGCTGGCCGTCGCGCTTGACTACCAGCGTCATCGCTACGCCCGGGTTCATACGCACGATCTGTTGGACGTCCTCGAAGCGATGGATATCAGTGCCGTTGATGCTAACGATGACGTCGCCCGGATGGATGCCGCCCGCCTCAGCCGCGCTGGCTGGCTGAACCTGTCCGACTTCGGCCGGCGTGAACGGCTGGCCGTAGGTCATGAACAACAGAGCCAGAACCACGATCGCGAAGACGAAATTGGCGATCGGACCTCCCGCCACGATCGCAGCGCGTTGACCCAGCCGCTTGCCGTGAAAAGACACGGCCCACTCGGCGGGACTCAGCTGGTTCAGCCGCGCGATCGGCAGACCGGAACTCGCATCGGCGTCCCCAAACATCTTGACGTAGCCGCCGAGCGGGATTGCGCTGAATTTCCAGCGGGTGCCCGCCCGGTCCCACCAGCCGAACAGCTCCGGTCCGAAACCGATCGAGAACACCTCGACCTTGACGTCGTTACGTCGAGCGATCCAGTAATGGCCAAATTCATGAACAAAGACCAGGACCGTCAGAACGATGACGAACCAAAAGACTATCCACAGAAAGTGGTAAACCCCGCCATGTAGCAACGGTGTCAGAAAGCTCATCTCTTTTCCGCCGGTTCGGCCAGACGCACCGCGGCACGTTTGGCAACAACTTGCGCCGCCGTGGCGCGCGCAGTCTTATCCAGATCGTAAACGTCTTCTAGTGAATCAAGATTACCGCCTGGTAACAGCTCCAGGGTGCGCTCGACAGTCGCGGCTATATCGAGGAACCCGATCTCGCGCCCGAGGAAGGCCTGGACGGCAGTCTCATTGGCGGCGTTTAGCACGGTCGGCCCGCCCGATCGCTTCAGCGCCTCCCGGGCCAGCCGCAACGCCGGGAAGCGGAACGGATCGGGGGCTTCAAAGGTCAGCCGCCCGATTTCGGCCAGATCGAGCCGCTTGGTCGGAGCCGGCGTGCGGTCGGGCCAGCCCAGCGCATAGGCGATTGGCGTCCGCATGTCGGGCGAGCCAAGATGGGCAAGCACCGAGCCGTCGCGGTAGGTCACCAGCCCGTGCACGATCGACTGCGGGTGGACGACAATATCGATGCGCTCGGGATCCAGCTGAAACAGATGATGCGCCTCGATCAATTCGAGACCCTTGTTCATCAGAGTCGCTGAGTCGACCGAGATCTTCGCGCCCATACGCCAAGTCGGATGCGCCACCGCCTGTTCCGGCGTCATGCTGCGCATCTCAGCGAGGCTGCGCTCGCGGAACGGACCGCCGCTGCAGGTCAGCGTAATTTTTTCGATGCCGTCGACGCGCTCGAAATCGAAGCATTGCCATATCGCGTTGTGCTCGCTGTCGACCGGCAGCAGGGTCGCGCCGTGCGCCACGACTTCGCGCATGAAAAGGCTACCGGCGCAGACAAGCACCTCCTTATTGGCGAAAGCGACGATGCGCCCCTGCCGGATCGCGGCGAGGGTCGGCTCGAGCCCCGCAGCCCCCACGATGCCGGCCATGACCCAATCGGCCGGCCTTTCGCACGCTTCGACCAGTGCCCCCCGACCGCACGCCACCTCGATGCCGGTGCCGGCGAGCGAGTCCTTCAGCGTCGCGTATTCACTGGGCTCCGCAACGGCCGCGAAACGCGCCCCAAGGGCGCGCGCCTGCTCGGCTAAAAGGCCGGCATTGCTGTTCGCGGTCAGCGCCTCGACGGTGAACGCCTCACGATTGCGCGACAGCAAATCGACCGTGCTGCGGCCAATCGATCCCGTCGAGCCAAGGACGGTGACTCGCCGCGGCTCCCGAGGGCCAATTGGCGTGCGACCCCCGTCCGGCTTGGTAGCAGCCCGGCCCAGCGTCGTCATCGCCATATGAGCACGCTGCCGCCGCGGATCAGCGTTAGCAGCGCCACGGCCGGGATCACGGCCAACAAACCGTCGAGCCGGTCGAGAAGCCCGCCATGTCCGGGAATGAGGCCGCTCGTGTCCTTCACGCCGAACCTTCGCTTGGCCACCGATTCCGCAAGATCGCCGAACTGCTCAACAATCGCAAGTCCGGCGCTGACCAAAACCAGAGGTAGCGCCGACGACGCGCCCAGCAGCCCGGCCGTCGCCCAGCCGGCCAGCGCCGCGCAGCCGGCGCCGCCGATCATGCCGGCCCATGTCTTGCGCGGGCTCCAGGTCGGCGCGAGCCGCGGGCCACCGATGCGCCGCCCGACAACGTACGCGCCGATATCGGTTGCCCAGACGACCGCGAAGATCCACAGCAGCGTCAGCCGGCCAGCCTCTTCTGCGCGTGCCAGCCACAAGAGCAGCACGCAAGGCAGCGCGATCCAAAGAAGACCCAGAGCGAACCAACTCGCCTCGGGTTCCCGGGCGCGCCAGGCGATCCAGAAAACGATCGCCGCACCGCAAAGTGCGACCGCTATTGCGAGCGTGATGCCCGCCACCGCCGCCGCTGCCGCCGCGACGACGGCGACGATCAGGACGATGCCCGTCACGCCAAGCCGGCCGCCGCGGCACAATCGTGCCCATTCCCACGCCATGCCGGCAGCCGCAACCGCGGTCAGGATCGGCAGCCATGGCGACCCGAACCAGGCGGCCGTCACCGCGAGCGGCGCCAATACCAGCGCGGACAGAATGCGCAGCGTCAAAGGGCTCGGCTCAGCGCGAGCCAACAGAGGCACCGTAGCGGCGCTCACGACCACAGTAATCGGCGATCGCCTGTTCGAGATCGGCGCGCCCAAAATCCGGCCATAGCGTCTTTGTGAAGACGAGCTCGGCATAAGCGCACTGCCACAATAGAAAATTGCTGATGCGCTGCTCGCCGCTGGTGCGGATCAAGAGATCCGGGTCGGGCAGATCGACCGTCAACAGATGCGAAGCAATCAAATCCTCATTGACTGTTTGGAGCGCCAGCGCGCCGGATTTGACCTTCGCGGCGATCGTGCGCGCCGCAGCGGCGATTTCCGCGCGACCGCCATAAGACAGCGCGATCGTCAGGTTGATCGCCCGGTTGTCGCGGGTCAGCGCCTCGGCATTGTCGATCAGGGTAATGATATCCGTTGACAGCCGACCTATCTCGCCGATGACGCGCAAGCGCACGCCGTTGCGATGCAATTCGGCGATCTCGCCGCGCAGATAATGCCGCAGCAATCCCATCAGATCGTCGACTTCATCGAGTGGCCGTTTCCAGTTCTCCGACGAGAAGCCAAACAGCGTCAAATAGGGTATGCCGAGTTCGACCGCGGCGGTCAGCGTACGCCGCACCGCTTCGGCGCCGCGGCGGTGACCGGCGATCCGTGGCAGCCCGCGGCTTTGCGCCCAGCGGCCATTCCCGTCCATGATGATCGCAATGTGCCGCGGCAATAGGCCGCGCGAAGCCTCGACGCTCATCAGACCTGAAGGATTTCCTTGTCCTTTTGCGCGAGCGTCTCGTCGATGCGCTTGATGTGATCGTCGGTCATGTGCTGCACATCGTTCTGCAGCTTCCGCTGCTGATCCTGCGAGATGTCGCCGTCCTTTTCGAGCTTGCGCAACGCCTCGACGCCGTCGCGCCGTACATTGCGAACCGACACTCGCGCCTGCTCGGCGTACTTCGCGGCGACCCGCGTCAATTCGCGGCGACGATCCTCATTAAGCTCCGGGATCGGCACCCGGATCACCTGACCCTCGGTCTGCGGGTTGAGGCCGAGCCCGGCCTCGCGGATCGCCTTGTCGACCGCCTTGACGACGCCGCGGTCCCACACCTGGACGGTGATCATGCGCGGCTCGGGCACGTTGACGCTGGCTACCTGGTTGAGCGGCACCGTGCTGCCATAGGCATTAACCTGGACCGGCTCCAGGAGGCTCGTCGAGGCTCGGCCGGTGCGCAGGCCGCCAAACTCCTTGCGCAATACATCGAGCGCGCCATCCATGCGGCGCTCTAGGTCCTTCAGTAATTCCTGCTCGGTCATGGTGTAGGTTCCCTCGCGCTTCCCCGTACGGTCTTATTGTGGCTCTTCTATGATCGTGAAACGTCCGTGCCCCTGCACGACCTGCGCGAACCCGCCATTCTCGAAGATCGAAAAGACCAGGATCGGTATGCGGTTCTCCCGCGCCAGCGAGATCGCGGCGGCGTCCATGACCTGCAGATCGCGCGTCAGGACCTCGTGATAATCGAGCCGCTCGAAGCGGCGTGCCTTGGGGTCGCGCAACGGGTCAGCGTCATAGACGCCGTCGACCTTGGTCGCCTTCAGAAGCGCGTCGCACCCCATCTCGGATGCCCGTAACGCCGCCGCCGTATCGGTCGTGAAAAACGGGTTGCCGGTGCCGGCTCCAAAGATGACGACCCGGCCCTTTTCCAGGTGGCGCAAGGCCCGGCGCCGGATATAGGGCTCGCAGATCGCCTGCATCGAGATCGCCGACTGCACCCGGGTCGTGACGCCGCGGCGCTCCAGTTCGTTCTGCATGGCGAGCGAATTTATTACCGTCGCCAGCATACCCATGTAATCGCCTGCAGCGCGATCCATGCCGACTGTGGTGCCCGACAGACCGCGGAAGATGTTGCCGCCGCCGATCACCAGACAAAGCTCAACCCCAAGCGCATGGACAGACTGAATTTCCCCGGCGATGCGGCCGACCATAGCCGGGTCGAGGCCATAATCGCGCTCCCCCATCAGCGCCTCGCCCGAGATTTTGAGGAGGACGCGACGATACTTAAGGTCGGCAGCCATGCGTCTCGCGCCTATTCCGGCTCAAGGCCCGCCGCCGCGGGCGGCCGGGAGATTACACCAAAGTCGGGCTGCTGCAGCGGATTTTGACGGATTTATCGCCCCTCGGGCCGATCAGCTCTTCAGCTGAGCCCCGACCTCGGCGGCAAAATCTGAAGGCGGCTTCTCGACCCCCTCGCCAAGCGCAAAGCGGGCAAAACCTGTCACTCGAATCGGCTTGCCGGCCGCCTTGGCGGCGGCCTCAACGACCTTGCTGACCCGGCTCTCGCCATCGACCACGAAGATCTGGTCAAGCAGCACAGTCTCTTCGTAGTACTTCCGCAGTCGGCCCTCGACCATTCGCTCGACGATAGCCTCCGTCTTGCCGCTCCCCTGCGCCTGCTCGCGCAACACCGCGCGTTCGCGCTCGAGCGCCGATCCTGGTACCGAAGCCGTATCGAGATATTGCGGATTGGCGGCCGCGACATGCATCGCCAGCTGCCGCCCGAGCGTCTCGACCGCCTCGCCGCTGGTCTCCGACTCCAGCGCTACCAGCACGCCGATCTTACCCAGCCCGGGAGCCAGCGAATTGTGGACGTAGGAGGCGACATGCCCCTTTCCCACTGCCAGCCGCGCCGCCCGGCGCAACACAAGATTCTCGCCGATGCGGCCGACCAGCTCGGTCAGTTCCTCAGCGACGGTGCGACCGGTGCCGGGATAGGGCGTCTGTTTCAATGCCTCGATATCGCCATTGCCGCCGACCGCGAGTGTTGCGACAGCCCGCACAAATGCCTGAAACACCTCGTTGCGGGCGACGAAATCGGTTTCAGAATTAACTTCGACGACAGCTCCCGCCGTCCCCCGCGTCGCGACGCCGACAAGCCCGTCCGCGGCGACCCGCCCGGCCTTTTTCGCCGCGGCTGCCAACCCTTTCTTGCGCAGCCAGTCGACGGCGGCCTCGACATCACCGCCGGTGTCGCCGAGCGCCCGCTTGCAATCCATCATCCCCGCGCCAGTCCTGTCGCGCAATTCCTTGACCAGCGCTGCCGTTACCTCGGCCATCGCATCATCCTCTCGTGAAATCGGCTTGAGCCAGCGTCACTTCGCTGCCGGCGCTGCTTCGGATTCGGCCTGCTCGCTCGCGGTTTCCTCGGGGAGCGCCTCGGGTGCCGGCGCCTCGCCAAGCTCTTCCTCCTCCGGCACGGTCTCTTCCGGCAACTCGGCGCGAGCGCCGACATCGATGCCGGACGCGGCGAGCTCGGCTTGCAGCCCGTCGAGCACCGATCCGGCAACCAAATCGCCATACAAATGAATCGCGCGCATTGCGTCGTCGTTGCCCGGGATCGGGTAGGCGATCCCGTCGGGCGAGGAGTTCGAATCGAGGATCGCGACGACCGGGATCCGCAGCTTGTTGGCTTCTTGCACCGCGATCGCTTCCTTGTTGGTATCGATCACGAACAGGATGTCGGGCAGCCCACCCATCTCCTTGATGCCGCCGAGCGCGCGTTCGAGTTTGTCGCGGTCGCGGGTCAGTTCCAGAAGCTCGCGCTTGGTCAGGCCGCTCTCTTCCGCGGTGATGCGCTCGTCAAACTCGCGCAGCCGCTTGATCGATTGCGAGATCGTCTTGAAGTTGGTCAACATACCGCCAAGCCAGCGGTAGTTGACGTAGTACTGACCGCAGCGCTTGGCCGCGTCGGTGATTGCCTCCTGCGCCTGTCGCTTTGTTCCGACCAGCAGCACGCGGCCGCCGCCCGCGACGACCTCGCGGATCGCCTCGAGCCCCTGCCGCAGTAGCGGGACGGTCTGCTCAAGATCGATAATGTGGATGCCGTTACGGACGCCGTAGATATACGGTGCCATCTTCGGGTTCCAGCGCCGCGTGTGATGACCGAAATGCACGCCGGCTTCCAATAGCTGGCGCATCGTGAAATCGGGGAGTGCCATCGCTCTTCCTTTCCGGTTATGCCGCCGCAGGGGACAATCGGACCCTTCCGGTTACGCGGAGAAGGGGGCCGACACCGGAGCGGCCTTCCCTTTCGGGAAGCCGCAGCCCTGCGTGTGGGGTACGCCGCGACTAGGTAAGGCCCCGCGCCCGGTTTGGCAAGCGCGGCGGTCAATCTGAGGCGGTTTGACCGGGGCCGGCCAGCCGCCTAAGGTCGCGGCGGCACACCCAACACACGAGCGGGGACGCGAGATGGCCTTTTATGAACTGCGCCAATACAAGGTTCGGCCGGGCAAGATGCAGGAATGGCTCAAGATCATGGAGGAGGAGATTATCCCCTTCCAGGTCGCCAATGGTATGGTGATCACCGGCAGCTTTCGCGGCGAGACCGACGATTCGGTTTACGTCTGGCTTCGCCGCTTCGAAAGCGAGGCACAGCGCGAGGCGCTCTACAAGGCCGTCTACGAGAGCGACCATTGGAAGAAGGAGATCGCGCCGCGCATCCCCGATCTCCTTGACCGCGAGAAGATGGTCGTCACCCGCATTGTCCCGACGACCCGCTCAACGGTGCAGTAGCCGCAGCTGCTGGAGCAGGCGCTGGCCAGCGCCGACTCTCAGGGCTTTGGGTCCGGGTACCAGCCACGCTCGAGGACCTGTTCCAAAGTATACGGGCAAATGGGCGGCAATGCTTCGGCAGCGGCCTCTTCGCCGTGCTCGCGCAACCGGATCGCCGCAATGTCGCGGGCATCTTGATAGACAGCCGGAAACTCCCGCTGGGCAACGTTGCGCAAAGCCGGGGTCAAATGGCGGCCTAGCGCCTGTCGCGCTTCCACAATTGACGCCATCCAACCGTATCGCGGCGGCGCCGACGGCAAGTACGCCAGCTTGAGGAAATGTTCGAGGATCCGCGCGATCTGGCTGTAAACCGCGTTCCGTTCGCTCTTGCCCAAATCCTCGATCTCCTCGGCAAGGTGCTCGCGGTCAAGTCGGTTATCGGCCCGGCGCATTGTGCGCAGCACTTCGGCCTGATACTGCGTCCAGGCGTAGTAATCATCGTCGTAGCGAGGGCCGTCGGGCATCGTCATCACAACCTTGGAAGCTGCGGCAACATATACCCGATCGCCGCCACCTGCCGCCGTGCTGAGTCTCAAATATCGTGGACGTCGATGATGCCGGGCAGCGATTTGACCGCCGCCCGGATGCGCGGATCGACGCGGAAGCCCCCGGGCAGCGCAACCTCAATCTCGCGGCTCGGCAGGTCGAGGACAACCGTGACGCGGCCGCGCCCGCCCGCCTCGCGGCTAATGACGCTCTTGAGCCGCGGCAGGGCTTCGGCTTCGGCGACGAAGATGCGCAGCCCCGCCGCCGCTTGCGCGACAACAGTGTCGAGCGGCTCGACCCTTTGCACGGTCAGGCGCAGGTTTTCCTCATCGCGGCGGACATCGACCGTAACGATCAGCGGCTGACCTCCGTCGAGCAGCCCGCGGGCCTGGGCTAGTGTTTCGGAAAACACCGTTACCTCGAAAGCTCCCGAAGTGTCCGACAGCTGGATAAACGCGAAGCGGTTGCCGCGCGCCGAGGTGCGCTCCTTCTTACCGATCACGATGCCGGCAAGGCGGAAGCGAGTCGAGCCGCCAAACGCCCCTGGGGCGGCGAGCGCGGCCGGCAGATCGACCCAGCGCAGAATGCCGGCGCGTTCGAGGCTCTTGACGTAGGGATCGAGCGGATGGCTCGACAGGTAAAAGCCGATTGCCTCGAATTCGTTTTGCAGACGCTCGGCCGCCGGCCAGTCCGCGACGACCGGCAAAGACGGGCGTGCTGCGAAGCCGGCATCGACCCCGGCGAACAGGCTCTCCTGCTTCGTGATGCGCTCCTCGGCGGCTCGGCTCGCCTGGCGCAGCAACAGCTCGGCGGCGGCAAAGCTCTGGGCCCGGTTAGGGTTGAGGCACTCGAAGGCGCCGGCTTTGACCAGGTTTTCGAATTGCCGGCGGTTAAAGCTCTTGGTATCGAGCCGGCGGGCAAAATCGAACAGATCCTTGAAGGCGCCGTTGCGTTGCCGCTCGGCGACCAGCTCGTGCATCGCCTGCTGGCCCACGCCCTTGACGGCAGCCAAGGCATAGCGAATGGCGGCTTTCCCGGTTTTCGGATCGGGCTCGACCGTAAACTCGACGTCGGAGCGGTTGATGTCCGGCGGCAACATTGGGATCTCGAACCGGCTGACTTCCTGCCGATACTGGTTGAGCTTGTCCGTATTTCCCATGTCGAGGGTCATCGATGCGGCGAGAAATTCGACCGGATAGTTCGCCTTCAGATAAGCGGTCTGATAAGCGATCAGCGCGTACGGTGCGGAATGCGATTTGTTGAAGCCGTATCCTGAGAATTTTTCCATCAGGTCAAACACAAAGTTCGCCTGCTTCTCCTCGATGCCCTTTCTTGTTGCGCCCGCTACAAAGTTGGCTCTCTGCGCCTCCATTTCGCTTTTGATCTTCTTGCCCATGGCGCGCCGCAACAGGTCAGCGCCGCCGAGGCTGTAATCGGCCATTACCCGGGCCGCCTGCATCACCTGTTCCTGATACGTAAAAACCCCGAATGTCGGTTCCAGAATCGGCTCCAGCATCGGGTGGGGGTAATACACCGGCTCTTCGCCGTTTTTGCATTTGATGTAATTCGGAATGCTGTCCATCGGACCCGGCCGATAGAGCGCATTCATCGCGATGATGTCCTCGAACCGGTTGGGCTTCAGCTTGCGGAGGCTGTCGCGCATGCCCGCACTTTCCAGCTGGAACACTCCTGAGGTGTCGCCGCGAGCGATGAGTTCGTAGGTTGTTGCATCGTCCAGCGGAATTTGGCCGAGATCGCTGGCAACGCCGCGCGCGCTGAGCAGGTTGACCGCCTTTGCCAGCACATCCAGCGTTTTAAGACCGAGAAAATCGAATTTGACGAGTCCCGCCAGCTCGACCCATTTCATATTGAATTGGGTCACCGGCATGTCGGAACGTGGATCACGGTAGAGCGGCACCAGTTCGATCAGCGGCCGGTCGCCGATCACCACCCCGGCCGCATGGGTCGAAGCATGGCGGTATAGGCCTTCGAGCTTCAGAGCGATGGTGATCAGCCTCGATACCGACTCGTCGCTGTCGCGCAGCTGCTGTAACTGCGGCTCGCTCCAGATTGCCTTTTCGAGGCTGACCGGGTGCGCCGGGTTGTACGGCACCAGCTTGGCAATACGGTCGACCTGACCATAGGGCATGCCCAGCACCCGGCCGACATCGCGCAACACCGCGCGGGCCTGCAATTTGCCGAAAGTGATGATCTGGGCAACCCGATCGCGGCCGTATTTCTGCTGGACGTAGCGGATCACCTCGTCGCGCCGGTCCTGGCAGAAATCGATGTCGAAATCAGGCATCGACACCCGTTCGGGATTGAGAAAGCGCTCGAAGATCAGGCCGAAGCGGAGCGGATCGAGATCGGTGATGGTCAGGGCCCAAGCGACGACCGAACCGGCGCCCGAGCCGCGCCCCGGCCCTACCGGGATGCCTTGTTGTTTCGCCCATTGGATGAAATCGGCGACAATCAGGAAATAACCGGCGAAGCCCATTTGAATGATCGTGTCGAGCTCGTATTCGAGCCGCTCGCGATAGGGCCGCGGATCGTCGATCCGCATCGTCTGCAGCCTTTTTACGAGACCCGCGCGCGCCGCCTCGCGCAGCGCGCTCTGCTCATCCTCGCCCTCGGGCAGTGGGAAGGCCGGTAGGATCGGCTTGCGCGGCTGCGGGATAAAGGCGCACCGCCGAGCGATCACCAGCGTGTTGTCGCAGGCCTCCGGCAAGTCGGCAAAGAGGGCTCGCATCTCTTCCGCCGGGCGGAAATAGTGTTCCGGGGTCAGCCGGCGGCGGTCGTCGTCGGCGACAATGCGGCCCTGCGCGATGCACAAGAGCGCGTCGTGCGCCTCGTAGAAATCGCGGTCAGGGAAATAGGCATCGTTGGTCGCGACGAGCGGCAGATCGTGGGCATAAGCGAGATCGACCAGCCCGGGCTCGCTGCGCAGTTCTTCCGGCAATCCGTGGCGCTGCACTTCAATGTACAGCCGGCCGGGAAAGATGTCCTTCAGCACCGTCAGCGCGGCTTCCGCGGCCTCGGCCTGCCCTTCGGCGAGCAGACGCCCGACCGGGCCGTCCGCGCCGCCGGCGAGACAGATCAGCCCATCGCTTTCCCTCGCCAGATCGACGAGCGCGACCGCCGGCTCCCCGCCGGCCTCGCCATCGAGATAGGCGCGACTGACGAGGCTCAAGAGATTGCGATAACCGACCTCGTTCTGGACCAGCAGCACGACGCGCTCAGGCGCGAGCGCGTGCCCGTTACCGTTGCCATTCGCGCCGCGCCTGTTTCGCCCGTTGCCGTTGGAGGCAAGCGCGACCTCGCAGCCGATGATTGGCTGGATACCGGCCTCGCCGCAGGCCGTGGCAAATTCGAGCGCCCCGAACAGATTGCCGCTGTCGGTGATCGCCACGGCCGGCATCGCCTCGCCACGGCACAGCTGCACCAGCTCCTTAATCTTGATCGCTCCGGCCGACAGCGAATAGGCGCTGTGCACGCGCAGATGGATGAAATCGGCGAGCGGCATGTCGACGTCCGACCCTTTAGTCCATGTCCAAAGATGGCACGACCAACCGGCGAAAACACTTTCCTGTGTCGCGCCGCGGGAGTGCACGCGCTGGCTCGCCTCACGCCATCGATCGAGCTCCAGCACAGCTCGAATCGGTGTGATGGCACCAGCGACCGATGATGCAGCGTCCGCCCAGCCAGCGCTAGGGCTGAGCCAGTGGCTGCTCAGGCACTTCGAGGGGCAAGTCGGGGTGGTGAAGCTCAAACCCGATCGGCAGCTTTTCGATGCCTTCCCACGGTTTGGCCGACAGTACTCGGTTTACCATCTCGATCATGTGGTCGAACAGCGCGCGCTTGTCGGTCTCGCTGGGCGGTGCGATGCGGAAATCCTGAAAACCGCTATCGAGCATTTGAACGTGACAAATGCCGGCGTGGACCTTCAGACGCATGAAGAAGGCGAGTTGCTGCTTCGGAAACGACTCCACATCACGGTCTAAGGTCAGCGCCATTGCGAAACGCCAGAACCCGTCGGGTTCGCGCGTCAATAGGTCGGCTTGGGCATCCGGCGGTACTGCGACGGGGACGCCGTCCGGCATCTGGAACGACAGCAAGCGTACGTAGGGACGACGCGTCTCGTCTTCCGGATCGGTATAGGTTTCCGGCGCGCCGATATATTCCCTGAATTCGTGAGCGAGCTGCTGTGCCGCCAAAAGCGAGTTGCGGGCATATTCGCGGTAGGTTTCCTGCGATGCGATATATGCGGTCTGCAGCTTCTCGAAGATGCTCATCATGTGCTCCCTCCGGCAGCTCGTCATCGTTAAGCGATGCAGCGAACCTTGCCATCCTCCAACGCGACAGTGCGGTCGAGGCGGGCGGCGAGCTCGAGGTTGTGCGTCGCGATCAACGCGGCGACCTGGTGGGCGCGGACGATGTCGATCAACGCCTTGATCACGCCTTCGGCGGTCGTGTGATCGAGATTGCCGGTCGGCTCGTCGGCCAGCAGGATCTTCGGGTCGTTGGCCAGCGCCCGCACGATGGCGACGCGCTGCTGCTCGCCGCCCGAGAGCCGTGCCGGGCGATGCGTCAGCCGCTCGGCGAGCCCGACACGGCCGAGCAGCGCCTCCGCCTTGCGGCGCGCATCCGCTCGCGCGACGCCGGCGATCATCTGCGGCAGCATGACGTTCTCAACCGCCGAGAACTCGGGCAGCAGATGATGGAATTGGTAGACAAAGCCGAGCGCGCGGCGGCGCAGCATCGTGCGGTGCTCGTCGGACAAAGCGCCGCAATCTCGACCCTCGATCAACACCGCGCCGCCATCCGGCCGCTCCAGCAGGCCGGCGACATGCAGCATCGTCGATTTGCCGGCGCCCGAGGGGCCCACGAGCGCGACGATCTCGCCCGGCGCGAGCGCGAGGTCGATGCCGTTCAGCACCGCCAGCTCGACCGCGGCTTGCCGAAATACCTTGCGCACGCCGCGCAACTCGAGCGCCGGCTGCGCTCCGCCGCCGCTCATTCGTAACGCAACCCCTCGACCGGATCGAGCCGCGCCGCGCGCCATGACGGGTAGAGCGTCGCCAGGAACGAGAGCGCCAGCGCCATGATGACGACCGTCGCGACGTCGGCGGTTTGGATATGCGCCGGGATGCGGGTGAAGAAATAGATCTCGGCCGAGAACAAATTGACGCCGAGGACACCCTGCACGAACTGCCGGATCGACTCGATGTTTTCGGTGAACACGACGCCGAGCACGAAACCCGTCAAGGTGCCGACAATGCCGATCGAGGCGCCGCTCAATATGAAGATGCGCAACACCATGCCGCGCGAGGCGCCCATCGTGCGCAGGATCGCGATGTCGCGGCCCTTGTCCTTCACCATCATGATCATGCCGGAAATGATGTTGAAGGCGGCCACGAGGATGATCAGCGCCAGGATCAGGAACATCACGTTGCGCTCGATCTCGACGGCATTGACGATGCTCGAATTGGCGTGTTGCCAATCGACGATGCGGGCATGGCCGCCGAGCGCGGCGAGGATCGCCTGACCCTCCTCGCTGGCGCGGTCGGCGTCGGCAACGAAGACTTCAAGGTCGCTGACCCCGTTCGGCATGCGAAAAAAGATCTGCGCCGCTGATAGCGGCACATAGATGAAGCTGTTGTCGTATTCGTAGAACCCGACATTGAACAGGGCGGCGATCTGGTAGGTCTTGAGCCGCGGCATCGTGCCGAAGGCGGTGTCTGTCCCTTCTGGCGCGATCAGCGTCACATGGCCGCCGACCTTCACCCCGAGCCGCCGCGCAAGCCGCTCTCCAATGGCGATACTGTCATCGCCGAAATCGGCGAGCGAGCCGGCAACGATGTGCTGGGCGATCAACGCGCGGTCGCGGATGTCGTCCGGGCGGATGCCGCGCACGATCGCGCCCGAGGCGGCGCCGTTCTCGCCGGTCGCCATGACCTGGCTCTCGATGAGAGGCGTCGCGCTGACGACCCCGGGAACCTGCCGCACCTTCGCCGCGAGCGCGTCGAAATCGGTCAGCAGGCCGGTTTCGCCATAAACGCCGAGATGGCCATTGAGGCCAAGGATGCGGCCGATCAGGTCGGCGCGAAAGCCGTTCATGACCGACATGACGATGATCAACGTCGCGACGCCGAGCGCGATGCCGAGTAGCGAAAAGATCGCGATAACCGAGACGAAGCCTTCCTGCCGCCGCGCCCGCAGGTAGCGGAACGCAACCATCCGCTCGAACGCGCCGAAAATCATGCGCGAGCCCCTCTCCCGCATTGCGGGAGAGGGTGCCTGAGGCCGCAGGCCGAAGGCGGGTGAGCGTATTCGCGCGCGGCCACCCTCACCCTCCCGCCGCTTCGCGACGAGTCCCTCCCTCTCCCGCGGTGCGGGAGAGCGGCTGTTAAGCAGCGTTGCGACATTTCCTATGCCGCGGCAAACCGTTGGACGACGCTGTCGAGCGGCAGGTCTTGGCGGGCGCCGCTGCGGCGTTCCTTCCATTCGATGGTGCCGGCGGCGAGCCCGCGCGGCCCGATGATCAGCTGGTCCGGCAGACCGATCAGATCCATCGCGGCGAACTTGGCGCCTGGCGACTCGTCGCGGTCGTCGTACAGCACCTCGATCCCGGCGGTGTGCAATTTTCTGTAGAGCTCATCGGCCGCGGCGCGGCATTTGTCGTCGGCGGGCCGCAAATTGATCAGCCCGAGCCGGAACGGCGCGACGCTGACCGGCCAAATGATGCCGGCGTCATCGTGGTTGGCCTCGATCAGCGCACCCACGAGCCGCGATACGCCAATGCCGTAGGAGCCCATTTCGAGCGGCACCTCGGCGCCGTCCGGGCCGGCGACAACCGCGCCCATCGGCTTCGAATATTTCGTGCCGAAATAAAAGATGTGGCCGACCTCGATGCCGCGCGCGGTCACGAGTTGATCCGGCGGGATCGGGCAGGTCTCCGGCTTGTGCATCTCGTCGGTCGCTGCGTAGAGGCTCGTCCAGTGGCGGAAGAACGGCTCGAGGTCGCTGTCGTAATCGAGGTTTGCGGCCGCGGCGAGGATGTCGGTCTCGAGCCAGCGCCGGTCGCAATAAACTTCGCTCTCGCCGGTGTCAGCGAGAATCTGGAATTCGTGACTGAGGTCGCCGCCGATCGGGCCGGTGTCGGCGCGCATCGGGATCGCCTTCAGTCCCATGCGCGCGAAGGTGCGCAGGTACGCGACGAACATCTTGTTGTAGGAGTGCTTTGCGCCCCCGGGGTCGAGGTCGAAGCTGTAATTGTCCTTCATCAGGAACTCGCGGCCGCGCATGACGCCAAAGCGCGGGCGCACCTCGTCGCGGAATTTCCACTGGATGTGATAGAGGTTCCTCGGCAGGTCGCGGTAGCTCTTGATCGAGGCGCGGACGATCTCGGTGACCTGCTCTTCGTTCGTGGGGCCATACAGCATTTCGCGCTCGTGGCGGTCGCGGATGCGCAGCATCTCCTTGCCGTAATCCTCATAGCGGCCGCTCTCGCGCCACAGTTCGGCAGGCTGGATCGTCGGCATCAGGATTTCCTGCGCGCCCGAGCGGTCCTGCTCCTCGCGCACGATCTGCTCGACCCGCCTCAGAACGCGCAATCCCAGCGGCAACCACGAATAGATCCCGGCGCTCGACTGCCGGATCATGCCGGCGCGCAGCATAAGCCGGTGCGACACGATCTGCGCCTCGCTCGGGTTCTCGCGCAGCAGCGGCAGGAAATATTGAGAGAGACGCATGGCTCCTCGCCTGAGCAGCAGGCGTAGTCTAGTAACCGCGGACTAGTACCTGCCGGGCCGCAAAAACACCAGCCGGCGCAAAAAAGCGCGTGACCGCCTGCGGCATTTTGCGTACTATCGCGTCATAAGCATAGTGCGCAGGCAAATAGCCTGGCCCGAGTTTAGGGAGGTTTCGTCGGTCGGAGTCCCGAGTTCCGGCCAGAAAAGATGCAAGATTCGGCTGGCAGGGTGATTCGCCCTGCCTTCTTTTTGCGCACACGCCGATAGGCTCGACCGCGGCCAGCCGCCGCACCCTTCCTGATCCGCGATTTCTTTACCCGCTGCCGCGATTATAGTGCGTGACACAGAGGCGCGGCCGCCGCCACACACGGGCAAATTCAGGGACGCAAGCGATGGCGCACGGTTGGCAATTCTACATGAACCCCGGGCCGACCAATATTCCCGACCGTGTCCTGCGGGCGATGGACCGCGCCACGATCGATTTCACTGGGGCGCAATTCCGTGCGATCGCCGACGAATGCTTTGCCGGGCTGAAACGCGTCTTCAAGACCGAGCACACGATCCTCGCTTACGCCGCGACAGGGCATGGCGCCTGGGAAGCGGCGCTCGTCAATCTGTTCTCGCCGGGCGACAAGGTTCTGCTGATCGAGAGCGGCTTTTTCTCGCTGAACTGGGGCATGCGTGGGCAGGCCTTCGGCCTCGAAGTCGAAACGCTGCCCAATGACTGGCGGCGAGCTGCAGACCCGGCAAAGCTCGAAGCGCGGCTGCGCGCCGATACGCAGCACCAGATCAAGGCGGTGCTTGTCGTACACAACGAGACCTCGACCGGGGTCGCCCACCCGGTCGCGGAACTGCGCCGGGCGATCAATGCCGCGAAGCATCCGGCGCTCTATCTCGTTGATACGATCTCGTCCCTCGGGTCGTTCGATTTCCGCATGGACGAATGGGGCGTCGATGTCGTCGTCGCCGGTTCGCAGAAGGGTCTGATGCTGCCGACCGGCATGGCCTTTACCGGGGTCAGCGCCAAGGCGCTCGCGGCCACCGCCGAAGCCAAATTGCCGCGGGTTTATTGGGACTGGCGACGGCTTCTTGGCGAGAACGCTCAGGGCTACTGGAACGGCACCGTGCCGGTGCACTTCTTCTTCGGGCTGCAGGAAGCGCTGCGGATGCTCGAAGAGGAAGGGCTCGACAATGTCTTCGCCCGCCACCATCGCCTCGCTGAGGCGGCCCGGCGTGCGGTGCGCGTCTGGCGCAGCAATAACGGGCCGGAGATTTTCGCGCTCGACCCCGCTGCCCAGTCCGACACGATCACCGCCGTCCTGGTGCCGGAGGGCTATGACGCCGACAAGGTAAGGCAGGCGGCGCTCGACAAATTCAACGTGTCGCTCGGCGGCGGGCTCGACCGGCTGCGCGGACGGGTGTTCCGCATCGGCCATCTGGGCGATCTCAACGAGCCGATGGTGCTCGGTGCGATCGCCGCGGTCGAGATGGCGCTCGACCTCACCGGCGTGCCGCACGGCAAGGGCGCGGTGCAGGCGGCGATGGAATATCTCGCCGGCGAAGCCTAGACGGCCGTCGTTGCGGCCGCGGTTGACGACCGCTATATACAGCCGTTGCTTAAGGGATTTGGACGATGAAGGAAGGTATCCACCCGAATTATCACGAGATCACGATCATGATGACCGACGGGACGAGCTACAAAACCCGCTCGACCTACGGCAAGGAAGGCGACACGCTGCGCCTTGAAATCGACCCGAAATCGCACCCGGCCTGGACCGGCGGCCAGCATCGCCTGCTCGATACCGGCGGTCAGCTTGCCCGCTTCAACCGCCGCTTCCAGAATTTCGGCCCGAAACGCGGCCAATAAGTCGCGGGAGCGACCACCGGCCACCCAGGTTAATGGCCCAACTGGCACTCGCCTTCGCAGAGTGCCAAAAATCCTCTTGACCCGTCCTTCGAGCGCACTTATCTGAAATTTGTGCGGTTGCCCTTGTGGGGCCGCGCACTTAGAGACGGCATTCCGGCCCCTCCCGGGCGGGTGCCATACCCATGTTGCTCAACGGAGGATATGGTCATGGATCGTTTCGATTTTTCCCCGCTGTTCCGTTCGACGATTGGCTTCGATCGTCTGGCGCGCCTCGTCGATGCGGCGACGCATGTCGACAGCGCAGCGCTCTCCTATCCGCCTTACAACATCGAGAAGGTCGGGGAAGACGCTTACCGCCTGACAATGGCGGTGGCCGGGTTCTCGCGCGACGAGATCGAGATCGTCGTGCAGGAGAACACGCTCTTTGTCACCGGCAAGGCCCAGACGGAAGACGAGAACGGCCGCTATCTGCACCGCGGCATCGCCCGGCGCGCGTTCGAGCGCCGCTTCAGCCTCGCCGACCACCTCAAGGTGACGGGCGCGAGCCTCGACAACGGCTTGCTGCATGTCGACCTGGTGCGCGAGGTTCCCGAGGCGATGAAGCCGAGGACCATCAAAATCACTGATGGTGAACCGCGGCAGCCGCAGGTCACGCAGCAAAAGGCCGCCTAACCGCGGACGCACAGCGGCACTGGCGATAATCGAAACGCCCCCGGCCTTTCCGGGGGCGTTTTCTTTCAGAGCCCGCCCTGCGCGGCAATGAACTCGACGATGCGGTCGAGGCCATGACCGGTCTTCAGATTGGTGAAGACGAAGGGGCGCTCGCCGCGCATCCGCTTGGCATCGCTCTCCATGACCTCCAGGCTGGCCCCGACAAAGGGCGCCAGATCGATCTTGTTGATGACCAGGAGGTCGGAGCGAGTGATGCCAGGGCCGCCCTTGCGCGGGATCTTGTCGCCGGCCGCGACGTCGATGACGTAGATCGTCAGGTCGGCCAATTCGGGGGAGAAGGTCGCGGCGAGATTGTCGCCACCCGACTCGATCAGCACGATGTCGACCACGGGGAAAAGCCGGGTCATCTCGGCCACCGCGGCGAGATTGATCGACGCATCCTCACGGATAGCGGTATGCGGGCAGCCGCCGGTCTCGACGCCGCGGATGCGCTCAGGCGGCAGAGCGCCGCTCCGGGTCAGGAATTCGGCATCCTCGCGGGTGTAGATGTCGTTCGTAATTGCGACCAGTTCGAAGCGGCCGCGCATCCGCTTGCAGAGTCCGTCCATCAACGCCGTCTTGCCGGAGCCGACCGGGCCGCCGATGCCGACCCGCAGCGGATTTTTCGGGCTTATTGCGTTCATGAGCGGAACAGCCGCGAATATTGCGTCTCATGCGCCATCGAGGCGAGATCGAGCGCGAAGGTGGCGCTTCCGAAATCGGCCGGATCGCGGCTTAGTGCAGCTTGTGCGGCATCCGCGATGACCGACTCGAGCGCGGCGAGGATACGCTGGCCATCGGTCTGGCCGATCAGGCCGAGGCGCAACCCGGCCGACATCAGATTGGCAGCGAACGCTTGTAAATAACCGAGCAGTGCGTCCTCCAACGCAATTCCACCAAATGCCGCCGCCGCCCCGAACACCGCGCTATGGCATACGCCGTTTTCGGACGCAGCCCACTTCTGCAGGACCGGGTCGGGCCAAGCGGAGCGGCAGGTCTTCAGGAATGCGTCGCCCTGCTGACGTGATTCGAGAGCCAACTCGGCCGTGGCCCGAAAGGCGGAGCCGCGCCGGCTAATGGTATCAAGAGCTTCCAGGTCGCCCGCAGCTGCCGCACGATAAGCCTCGCGGAGAATGTCCGCATCGATGCGGCCGCTGCCCCGCGTCACGACCGCTGCGATCCAGCTTTCCAATGTGGCCCGGTCATGCACGCTCCTGGCCGCGGCAGCGGCTTCGAGACCGTGCGAATAGCTGAACGCGCCCGTCGGGAAGCTCGGCGACAGCCATGCGAGCAAGCGATAAAGCGCGCCCCTGCCGCGGGTTTCAGTGCGGATGGTCATGCGACGGCACCGCGCCGGCATAGGCGCCGATTTCGGGATCAAACGGCGCGCTTACCCAAGCGACGCGACCGCCAAGCCCCTCGATCATCGCGGCGATGACATGATCGGCGCGGAGACGCAGCCGATCGTCCAACACCTGAAGCGGCAGGTGCCGGTTGCCGACATGCCAGGCAATGCGCAACAGATCGGTCGGGCTGTCGGCGGCGACCTCGATGACCGGCTCGGGCGCGGCGCGCACTCGCATGTAGCCGCCATTGTCGAGCTCCAGCCCATCGCCTTCGGCGAGGTGCTGGGCGCGCGGCAGATCGAGGAGAAACGGCGTCCCGGAATCAGCGACGAGACGAATGCGCCGGCGGTGCCGGTCGAGAAACGCGAGGGTCACGCTGTCGACCGCGGCCTCTTCCGGCCAGTGGCCGCGCGTATGTACCGTGATCGCCCGCCGCATGCGTCCCTCAATACAGGAAATAGCGTTGGGCTAACGGCAAAATCGTAGCGGGTTCGCAGGTCAGGTGGACGCCGTCGGCGCGCACCTCGTAGGTCTCTGGGTCGACCTCGATGTTGGGCGTCGCCGAATTGTGGATCATATGGCTTTTGTCGATCGCGCGGATGCCCCTTGCAGGCAGGATCATGCGGCCGAGTCCGAGCTGCTCCGAGATGCCGCGTTCGATCGCGACCGTCGGCAGAAACGTCGCGGCAGAGGCCTGCAGCGCCTTGCCGAAGGCGCCGAACATCGGCCGGTAATGCACCGGCTGCGGCGTCGGGATCGAGGCGTTGGGATCGCCCATCAGCGCCGCCGCGATCATCCCGCCGCGCAGCACCAGATCCGGCTTCACGCCAAAGAAAGGCGGCGACCACAGCACCAGATCGGCGAGTTTCCCGGCCTCCACAGAACCGACATGCTCTGCCAAGCCATGCGTCAGCGCCGGATTGATCGTGTATTTGGCGATGTAGCGCTTCGCCCGGAAATTGTCGTTACGTTCATTGTCCTCGGGTAAGGAGCCGCGCTGGCGCTTCATCTTGTCAGCGGTTTGCCAGGTGCGGATGATGACCTCGCCAACCCGACCCATTGCCTGGCTGTCGGACGACATCATGCTGAACGCGCCGAGATCGTGCAGGATGTCCTCGGCGGCGATCGTTTCGCGCCGGATACGGCTCTCGGCGAATGCCACGTCCTCGGGGATACGCGGATCGAGGTGATGGCACACCATCAGCATGTCGAGATGCTCGTCGATCGTATTGATCGTGAACGGCCGTGTCGGGTTGGTCGATGACGGCAAAACATTCGGCAGGCCGCACACTTTGATAATGTCGGGCGCGTGGCCGCCGCCGGCGCCCTCGGTGTGGAACGCATGGATATTGCGGCCCTTGAAGGCGGCGATCGTATCCTCGACAAACCCACTTTCGTTCAACGTGTCGGTATGGATGGCGACCTGAACGTCGAGCTGTTCGGCGACTGACAGGCAGCAATCGATCGCGGCTGGGGTCGTGCCCCAATCCTCGTGCAATTTGAGGGCAAGCGCGCCGGCCTCGACCATCTCGACGAGCGCTTTCGGCTCCGATGCGTTGCCCTTGCCGAAAAATCCGAGATTGACTGGCAACCCCTCTGCCGCCTGCAGGATGCGCGCGAGATGCCACGGCCCCGGGGTGCAGGTCGTCGCCGCGGTGCCGGCGGCCGGACCGGTGCCGCCGCCGAGCATCGTCGTGATGCCGCTGTAGAGCGCCTCCTCGGCAAGCTGCGGACAGATCAGGTGGATGTGCGAGTCGATACCGCCAGCGGTGACGATCTTGCCCTCGCCGGCGATTATCTCGGTGCCAGGCCCAATAACGATGTCGACGCCGGGCTGAATATCGGGATTGCCGGCCTTGCCGATGCCGCAGATGCGGCCGTCGCGAACGCCGATGTCGGCTTTGACGATACCCCAATGGTCGAGGATGACGGCGTTCGTGATGACCGTGTCGACGGCGCCCTCGGCACGCGAGCGCTGTCCCTGCCCCATGCCGTCGCGGATGACCTTGCCGCCGCCGAACTTCACTTCTTCGCCGTAAATCGTGCGGTCCTCTTCGATCTCAATGACAAGCTCGGTATCGGCGAGGCGCAGCCGGTCGCCTTTGGTCGGGCCGAACATCGCGGCATAGGCGCCGCGGCTGATCGTACGCGCCACCTCAGAGCGCTCCGTTTACCTGGCCGCGAAAGCCGACCACGCGGCGCGCGCCGGCATAGGATACGAGTTGCACATCGCGGCTTTGTCCCGGCTCGAAGCGCACCGCAGTGCCGGCCGGGATATCGAGGCGATAGCCGCGCGCCTTGTCCCGGTCGAACTTCAAGGCCGGGTTCGTCTCGAAGAAATGGTAATGCGAGCCGACTTGGATCGGCCGGTCTCCGGTATTCGCGACCGTCAAGGTGACCGTCGCGCGCCCGGCATTCAGCTCGATGTCGCCATCGCCCGGAAGCAGCTCGCCAGGGATCATCGTCAGCGGATCGGCTGGTGAACGGTGACCAGCTTGGTGCCGTCCGGGAAGGTCGCCTCGACCTGGATCTCGCGGATCATCTCGGCGATCCCGTCCATGACCTGCTCGCGGCTGAGGACCGTAGCGCCGTCGCGCATCAATTCGGCCACCGTCTTGCCGTCGCGGGCACCTTCCAGGAGATAATCGGTGATCAGCGCGACGGCCTCGGGGTAGTTGAGCTTGACGCCGCGTTCGAGCCGACGCGCCGCGACCATCGCCGCAACCGAGACGAGCAGTTTGTCCTTTTCGCGCGGGGTCAGGTTCATCCCCCTCCTCCCTGCAGCCCCGAACGGCCGAGCATCAAACGTGCCACGTCAGACATCCCAGAGGCGCGGCAGGCGCGGCGGCAATCCCATCGCGGCCTCGCGCAAATGGCAAGCGAGATCGGCATAGGCACGGCGCAATGGCAGCGCGTCCGCGGCCAGCCAGCGTGCAACGAGCAACCCCCCAACCGCGGTCACGCCTGACTGCATGCCGGGTGCGGTTGAGCGCGCCTGGACGGCGCGGGCGGCCTCGAGGAAGGCGCCGGGATCGCCTTGCGGCGGCGCCATGATCAAGGTCGCGCCAGCCGCGGCGGCGGCGAAGCAAGCGGGATCGGCGATAATTGAAGCAAGATCGCCGTCCAGATGCAGCGCGTCACCCCAGACGAGCGCGCCTCCCCGCCGAACCTCCCAGCGTTCGTTGACAAGGCCGCGAGTCAGCCGCTCGCCGCGCGCTTGCCGCCCGAACACCAGAATACCGCCGCCGAGGAACCCGCCTCCCCGCGCCATTTCGATACAGGTTTCCCGGCGCAGCCGGGCACCATCGAACAGGATCGTCTCGGGCGGCAGGTATTCGAGCCAAGCGCCTTCGCCAACACGGAGACGCTGCGATATGACGGTGGTCGCACCAGTGGAACGGTAGACCTTCTCGGCCGCCGCTGCAGCGACGTGGGCGGCAGCGCCATCTTCGGCGCGGATCTCGACTGTGAGTCTGTCCCCTGTAACCAACCCGCCGGATGTCGTCAGCAGCACGGCGAGATCGATGTCGTCCCGCTCGGCCGCCGGGAACAGCACGCGCAAAGGGTCGCGCTGATAGAGATGCATCAGCCGCGTCGCGCCGCCACGCCGGGCAAACCCGATCTCCGCGACCCCTTCCGCCTCAATCCGCGGCTCTGCTTGGAGCGACCCCTCCGGCATTCAACGAGAGTGCGTCGTCAGGACGCTTCTCGCAATGGCGGCGCGACGCACCCTCGTGCCGATCACTCGATATCGAGGCCGAGGTCGAGGATCGGAGCGCTGTGAGTAATCCAACCAGAGGAGATCAGATCGACGCCTGCGGCAGCGATCGCGGGTGCGGTCTCGCGCGTGATGCGGCCCGAGGCTTCTGTCACCGCGCGCCCGGCGACCATCTGGACGGCGCGGCGCAGGGTCGGCGGATCCATGTTGTCGAGCAGCACCGCATCGACCCCATGTTCGAGCGCTTCGGCGAGTTGGTCGAGGGTGTCGACCTCCAGCTCGATCTTGACGAGATGACCGGCCTGGGCACGCGCCCGTTCGAGCGCTGGCCCGACCCCGCCGGCAAGCGCGACATGGTTGTCCTTGATCAGCATCGCGTCGTCGAGACCGAAGCGGTGATTGGCGCCGCCGCCGAGCCGCACCGCCTCCTTTTCGAGGATGCGCAGGCCCGGTGTTGTCTTGCGGGTGCAGACGATCTTGGCCTTGTGGCCTTTGATCGCATCGACCAGCGAGCGGGTTGCCGTCGCGACGCCTGACATGCGGCAGATGAAGTTCAGCGCGGTCCGCTCGCCCGCCAGTAGCGGCCTGGCGCGGCCGCTGATGCGTGCCACCGCCTGGCCGCATTCGAGCCGGCTGCCTTCGGCGCATAGGCGTTCGAGACGTAGGCTCGGATCGAGCAATTCGAAGGCGAGAAGCCCCGCCTCAAGCCCGGCCAAGACACCGGCCTGACGCGCAACCATAAGCGCTGTCACCTCGGCATGCTCAGGCACGACGGCATCGGTCGTGATGTCGCCGGCACGGCCGAGATCCTCGGCGAGCGCGGCGCGGACGATCGGCTCGATCAAGAGGTGCAGCATCGCGGCGCCTCCGACTAACCGAGAGCGAGCATGCGCTCGACGGACTGCCGGGCTTTGTGGGCGATCTCCGGCGCGACGGTAACCTCATGGCTCAGCGTTTCGAGCGCGCGGCGGATTTTCGGCAGCGTGATGCGCTTCATGTGCGGGCACAGATTGCACGGCCGCACGAAGTCGAGATCGGGGTATTGCAGCGCGACGTTATCGCTCATCGAGCACTCGGTCAGCAGCACGACGCGAGCCGGCCGGCGCTGGCCGACATAATCGGCCATCGCTGCGGTCGAGCCGGTGAAGTCGCACTCCGCGACGACCTCGGGCGGGCATTCGGGATGCGCAAGCACCGTCACACCCGGATGGCTCGCGCGGAGATCACGGATGTCGTCAACGGTAAAGCGCTCATGCACCTCGCAGTGGCCCTTCCAGGCGATGATCTCGACCTTGGTCTGGGCCGCGGTGTTGCGAGCAAGATATTCGTCGGGGAGCATGATGACCTTCGGGACGCCAAGCCCCTCGATGATCTTCTTGGCATTGCCTGAGGTGCAGCAGATGTCGCTTTCCGCCTTCACCGCCGCCGAGGTGTTGACGTAAGTCACGATCGGCACGCCGGGATGGCTAGCCCGCAACAGACGAACGTCCGCCGCGGTGATCGACGAGGCGAGCGAGCAGCCGGCCTCGAGATCGGGGATCAGCACGGTCTTTTCCGGGTTCAGCAGCTTCGCCGTCTCGGCCATGAAATGCACCCCAGCGAGCACGATAATCTCGGCATCGGTGCGGACTGCTTCGCGCGCCAGAGCGAGGCTGTCGCCGACAATGTCGGCGACCGTGTGGAAGATGTCTGGGGTCTGGTAATTGTGCGCCAGAATGACCGCATTCTTCTCACGCTTGAGCTTCAGGATCGCGGCGATGTCGTCGGCCAGGATGCGCCATTCGAAGGGGGGCACGTGGCGTTCGACGCGGCTGTAGAGCTCCGGCAAGGGTAAGGGCAGCATTGGCGAATTTTGGGTCGGCCTGGGGGTGGCGGGGTGCAGCATTGGGGGACTCCCTCCATATAATGCTCTAAATGAGCATTTGTAGCGTCCAGAAAAGCCGGACAGCTGGGGATCCGTCCGGCGGCGGCTATTATGCTAGAAATGAGAATAAGATCTGCCGGGCTCCCGTCAACCCCCCGCGACCGCTAATCTCACATGGCAGCGCCGCGCCAAACTGGAGTGGGTCCCACCGCGACACGGCAGCCAAAGAAAAGAGTTATGACGCTCGCTTCGCGTCGAGCCGCTTTGCGAGCCGCGCGAGGTCGACGATCACCCGTTCGTGCGTGCCGGCGCCGATCTCTTCGGTTTCATCCGTGGCGCGGACGGTAAATTCGACGCGCCGGCCATCGACGTTCCTCACCGCGGCCTCGCCAACCACCCGCTGTCCAATCGGCGTCGGCGCCGAATGGCGAACTTCAACGCGAGTGCCGACCGCACTTTCGCCAGGATCGAGATACGGTTTCATCGCGTTGAGCGCCGCATTCTCCATGATCATAATCATGACTGGCGTCGCCAAAACCGGAGGCAGCGCGGTGTCCTTGAACTGATTGGCGAGATGCTTGGCCTCCACCACCAACGAGAATTGGCCTTTGGCGCCGATCGGTATCTGTTTCATCCGTCTCGCTTGCCTCTAGCCTGGCGTGCGCCGTCCGGCACGTAGGCGCAGACCGGGCGCGGGTCGCTCGAGCAATACGTCGCGGCGGAAGCGGACGAGCCGCGCCGGCCGGCCGCCGGTCGCGGCGCTGATCCCGCCGGTTTCCTCGACCAGGCCCTGCTGCTCGACGAGGCGGCGAAAATTCTGCTTGTGCAGCCGAACCCCGGCAAGCGCCTCGACGGTACGCTGCAATTGGAGCAGCGTGAAAGCCGGTGGCATCAGCTCGAAAACGACGGGCCGATATTTGATCTTGCCGCGCAAGCGGCCAATTGCGGTGGCGAGAATGCGGCGATGGTCGAGCGCCATCGCCACTCCGGTTGCAAGGCGGTCGCCGCTGCGTGACGGTCGCCCGAGGTCGCGCGCCGCCTCGGCAACGAGCCCGGCCTCGTACAGAAGTTCATAGCGCTCAAGGACGAGTTCCTCGTTCCAGGACCCCGCCGGCAGGCCAAAGGCAAGCCCAAGCTTCTCCTGACGGAGCCGCCGCTCGGGCTCCGGAGCCGTCTCGGCCGCCCAGCGCATAAGCCGCTCCTCGATCGGCCCAAGCACGTCGGGCTTACCATCGCGCCAGTCTTCCCACGGAAAATAGCGGTACCAACCCTGCCAGACGGCATCGGCGGAACCGGCCGGGCGCGCCTCGCGAACGAGCGCCAGATAAGCAACGACAAGCGCCGGCAGGGCCGACGACTGCTCGCCCGCGACGCGGTCGCGGTCGCCGAACGTGTACAGCTGCTCGACGTAACCGAGCGTTTGGCTGGTCTGCCGCTCGACCCAGGTGCGCAGCCCGATCTCGAGCGTGCGATGCTCGGCCTCGAGCGGGCCAGAGGGCAAGGCCTCGACCGACCCACCCCCGTCAGCCCGGAGTGGCAGCCGGATCGTCAGGACCCGCGGCTCCTGGACGCTCGCCGCGACGATCACTGCCGACAAGCCTATCGACAGCGCAGCGCCACGCCCCGCGGGCGCGGTGTCGCCCGAGCCGAGCTTCGCCGGAGCAGCGATGGCGCGGGACAGCGGCATCGGGTCAGCTCGCGGTGATATGGCTGCGGAAGGTCAGGGGATCGCTGATCATGCGAATCGGTTCGAGGCTGCCGCCGGTGCCGCGGACGATGATCGTGCCGAAGCCGCAGACCCGCCCGAGGATTGATTGGTCGACATCGACGCTCTCGACCTTGCTGCGGTTCATCTCCAGCGTGTGGCGGGAGAGGAGGCCGGATTTGTAGATGACGCGGCGGTCGGTGACGGCCAGTTCGGTCGTGACGCGGCGGATCGCGGCGCGTGCCCATGAGGCCAAGGCAAGCAATCCGAACAGGGCGGCCGCGGCCTTGAAGCCGAGGCTGATATCGCCGCTGAATTGGGTGCTCGCCACCAGCAACACCAACGCGATCACCAGCCATAGCGCTGCGGGCAGAAAGATCAGCGGGTGCAGCCGCGACTGGTGGACGACCGCCTCGTCCGGCTGCAACACCCGTTGGACATAACTCATCGCGTGCTACCCTCGTCTCGTCCGCCGGGGCGACGCCGCATGCCCTCGGGCCGCGTCCGAGCGGCGCGCCAACGTTGCCGTGTCCGCCGCTCCGCTGCAACACGTGTCGAACGCCCGCGCCCGCGCATAGCCTCGCATCGTGAATGGACACGCTGCTCCTCAAGCTGATCGTGACACCGGTATTGATCGGGGCGGCGAGCCTCGCGGGACGTCGCTGGGGCGAGACGGTCGCCGGCTGGTTCATCGGCCTGCCGCTGACCTCGGGGCCGGTGTGCTGGTTCCTTGCGCTCGAACAGGGCACCGCATTTGCCGCCGCGGCCGCACGCGGCTGTCTGACCGGTGCGGCGGCCGAGGCCGCTTTCTGCCTGGCTTATAGCATCATGGCGCGACGTGCCGGCTGGATCCGGAGCGTCGCCGCCGGGACGGCGGCTTTCGCCGCTTGCGTAGCGTTGTTGCAGCTGGGGGCGCTTCCGCTATGGCTGCTCACTCTCATCGTTTATGCCGCGCTTACTGCGGCGCTATGGCTGATGCCGGAGACCGCCGGCGGTGGTGCGCAATTGCCGGCGCTGCCCGCCTGGGACCTGCCGGCGCGCATGGCGGTCGCGACGGCACTCGTCCTCGTACTGACCGAAGTGGCGCCACTGCTCGGAGCACGGCTCAGCGGGCTTTTGGCAACTTATCCTCTGTTCGGCGCGGTGCTGGCCGCCTTCGCCCACCATCTGAGCGGCGCGGCCGCAGCGGGCCGGGTGTTGCGCGGGCTGCTGATCGGTTTGTTCGGCTTCACCGGATTTTTTCTGCTTTTGGCACTCGCGATCGAGCCGATCGGCATCGCCAGCGCGTTCGCCGCCGCGACCGTGCTCGCCCTGGCGATCCAGGGAGTCACGCTATGGCGGGCACCCGTCAGGCGCCCTCAACGATGAAGGCGCGGCCCGTCGAATTGGCGAGCCGGCCCGGCAGGATCTTTTGGTATTCCGGCGAGTTGTACCACCGCTTGATCGCGGCAGCGTCGGCGAATTCGAGCACGACGATGCGCTTCGGCTCCGGCCCGCCTTCAACGAGCTCGGTGGCTCCGCCGCGGACAAGAAAGCGGCCGCCATATTGCGCCAGTGTCGCTGGCACGGCAGCGCGGTATTCCGCCATCGCGTCCATGTCTTTGATGTCGAGCTCGACGACGAAATAGGCCGGCATCTCCCTCTCCTGCTTATCGAGACCCAAGTTGCGCAGTTTACCGGATGCGCCGCTTTGCCGAAACGGCGGCGTCTTGCGGTGCGGGGGCGGCTCCCCACATGCGCGGCTACAAAGTAGCAGCGTAGGATTCCCCCGGTGACCACTAATTTCACCTATGCCTCGGCCTACCACGATGCCGGCGTGCCGGAACCCATTACCCGGCCTGATCTGTTCGAGGGCGTATTGTGGCGCCGCGCGATGGCCTATCTCATAGACGCCTGCTGCATCGGCGCTATCGTCGTCCTGCTGTGGTTTTTCTGTCTGCTGCTGACGATCCTGAGCTTCGGCCTGCTCGGGCCGGTCTTATGGTTTCTGCTCGGCCTGGTGCCGCTGTTCTATCACTCGCTGCTGGTCAGCGGCGAGCACAGCGCGACCTGGGGCATGCGCATCTTCAGACTGCAGATGTTTTCCTGGGACGGAACCCGCCCAATCTTTCTGCAGGCGCTGGCCCACACGGCGCTGTTCTATGTGACGGTCGGCGCGACAGGCGGGCTGATCCTGCTGTTCGCGCTGCTTAACCGGCGCCGGCGCACGCTGCACGATGTGCTGGCGGGAATGCTGATGCTGCACCGCCCGTACGCGGTGCGCGCCGACTTCGACCCGTGGCGGCTGTGAGCCGCGCGGTATCCACCCGCGGACGTACGCGGCGTTGTCTGGGATGCGGCCGTCTGGCATGCTGTAACGAAGCCGGCCCCGAGCCGGCGCGGCCGCTCACGGTCGGCGACTGAGGGGATCGGAATGGACATCAGCTCGGGCGGGAGCAGAGCAAAGCCGCAGCGGTCGGGAAGCGGGATCGCAGCCGCGCAAGCCGATCCCAGGCTGCGCGACCGCAGCGGCGCCTTCCCGCAGTTTTTCGCGACCGCTTCGGTGCCCTGCCCCTATGTCCCGGGCCGCAACGAGCGCAAGCTGATCGTCGAGCTGAACGGCGGCAGTGCTCCGGCCTTTTATGACGAGTTGTCGCGCGCCGGGTTCCGCCGCAGCCATCGCTTCGCCTATCGCCCGGCCTGCCGGCAATGTACGGCCTGCGTGCCGGTTCGGATCGCGGTCGAGGGGTTTGTCGACACCCGCTCGACGCGGCGGGTACGCAATCTTAATCGCGGGCTGCGCGCCCGGCTGGCCGCCGGGCGTGCCACCCCTGAGCAGTTCCGCTTGTTCGCCGCCTACCAGCATTCACGCCACCGCGACAGCGACATGGCAGCGATGAACTATGGCGATTACCGCAGTATGGTTGAGGACAGCGCGGTGCGTACCGCCGTCGCCGAATTCCGCGATCCAGATGGCGCGCTTGCCGCGGCGGGATTGATCGACTTGCTGGATGACGGATTTTCCGCAGTTTACACCTTTTACGATCCGAGCCGCGGCAAGCAGAGCCTCGGGACCTGGAGCATCCTCTGGCTCGTTGAGGAATGCCGCCGCCAGGGGCTGCCCTTCATCTATCTCGGCTACTGGATCGAAGAGAGCCCGAAAATGGCCTACAAGGCGCGCTTCCCAGCCTTGGAGCGCTTGACCGAGGGGGGCTGGACGCCCTTCACCCCTGACTAGTTCAGCCGAGGCACGGCGGTCAGCAATGACCATCGGCGTGTTGTCATCGAACCTGTTCGGCGACATGTTCGGGACCGAAGCCATGCGCGGCGTGTTCGGCGAGCTCGCCTTTCTCGCCCGCTGCGCCGAGGTCGAGGCCGCATTAGCTCGGGCTCAGGCACGGGCCGGCATCGTGCCCTCAGAGGCAGCCGCTGCGATCTCCAAAGCCGCCGTAACTGTCGCTGAGCAGCCGCAATCGCTCGATCTCGCGCGGCTCAAGCGCGAGACGGAGACCGTCGGCTATCCGATCCTGCCGCTCGTACGCCAGCTTGCCGAAATGGCTGGCGAGGCCGGGCGCTGGGTGCATTGGGGGGCGACGACCCAGGACATCATGGATACCGCCGCGGTGCTACAAATCCGCGCGGGCCTCGATCTGATCGAGGCCGATTTGACCGCGCTGCGCGGTCATCTGGCCGCGCTGGCGCGGCGCTGGCGCGATGCGCCGATGGCCGGCCGCACCCATCTGCAGCACGCCCTGCCGATCACCTTCGGCTACAAGGCGGCGGTATGGCTGGCCGCCTTCGACCGCCATGCCGAGCGTCTCGCGGAATTGCGGCCGCGGGTCTTGCAGGTGCAGTTCGGCGGCGCCGCCGGCACGTTGGCGTCGCTCGGCCCTGGAGCGGAAAGCCTCGCCTCGCGCGCCGAATTGGCCCGCGAATTAGGCCTCGGCGAGCCGGCGATCACCTGGCATGTCGCGCGCGACGGGATCGCCGAGACCGTGCAGTTCCTGGCGCTCTTGGGCGGCAGCCTCGGCAAGATCGCCTATGACGTGATGCTGATGGCCTCGACCGAATTCGCCGAGGCAGCCGAGCCCTTCGTAGCCGGGCGCGGCTCCTCCTCGACGATGCCGCAGAAGCGCAACCCGATCTCCTGTGAATTGATCCTCGCCGCCGCCAAGGCACTGCGCCAGCATGCCGGGCTCATCCTCGACGCGCTCGTTAGCGATTTCGAACGCGCGACCGGTCCGTGGCACGCCGAGTGGATCGCCCTGCCAGAGAGCTTCGGCTACGCCGCCGGCGCCTTGCATCAGGCCGAATTCATGATGGGCGGCCTGATCGTCGATCCGCAGCGCATGGCAAAGAATCTGGGCATGACGCATGGCCTGATTGTCGCCGAGGCGGTCATGATGGGCCTCGCGCCGCATATCGGCCGCACCGAGGCGCACGATCTCATTTACGACGCCTGCCGCAAGGCGATCGAGGGTGATCGACCGCTCTACGATGTGCTGCTCGAAGTGCCGGAAGTCGCCGGCCCGCTCGGACCGGAGGCCCTGAAGGCGCTCACCGAGCCGGCCAATTATCTCGGCGCCGCGCAGGCGATGATCGACCGCGTGCTCGACGGTCGCTAGATGGCGACAAGTGACATCACTGTGGCGCGCACGGTGGCGGCACTGCGAGACGCGGTTGCCGCGTGGCGGGCGCAGCCGGAAACGGTCGCACTCGTGCCGACGATGGGTGCATTGCATCGCGGCCACCTCGCCCTCGTCGCCGCGGCGCGCCGGCAGTGCGATCGCGTCGTCGCCTCGCTCTTTGTCAATCCCAAGCAGTTCGGACCGCGGGAGGATTTCGCCGCCTACCCGCGCGATGAAGGCGCCGATCTCGCGAAATTCCGCGACGGCGGCGTCGATCTGGTCTTCGCGCCGACCGTTGAGGAGATGTATCCGGCGGGCTTTGTCACTACGGTTCACATCACCGGCATCGGCGACGCGTTGGAAGGCGCGCACCGGCCCGGCCATTTCGACGGTGTCGCGACCGTCGTCTCGAAACTCTTGCTGCAGTGCCTGCCCGACGCCGCATTTTTCGGCGAAAAGGATTACCAGCAGCTGCTCGTGGTGCGCCGCATCTCGCGCGATCTCGACATTCCGGTGCGGATCGAAGGGGTCGCGACCGTGCGCGAGCCGGACGGCCTCGCCCTCTCCTCGCGCAATATCTATCTGTCGCCCGAGGAACGGCGGATCGCGCCGTTCCTCTATCAGGTGCTGACCGAAACTGCCGCCGCGATGATCCACTCGCCAAACAGCGTCGCCACCAGCCTGGCGAGCGGCCTCGCTACGCTGCGCGAGTCTGGCTTTGGGCCGGATTATCTTGACTTGCGCGACGCCGCCGATCTGTCGCAGATGACCGTGCTCGACCGCCCGGCCCGGCTCCTTACCGCCGCCCACCTCGGCCGCACCCGGCTGATCGACAATATCGCCGTCCTGCCGCGCTAAGGGCAGATGTAGCCCGGCCCGGTCGGGTCGTCACAATAACGTCAAGCGGCTTTCGGGGGCATAGCAAAAGCAATACGATCCCCGGCTGAGCGGGCCCCAGACGGCTCCGGCCAGGGAAAAGCAGGGGAGAAGCAGATGAGCGGCAGGTCGCGGCGCGATTTACTGAAGATTGCGGTGGCGGGCGCGGCGGGCGCCGCTTTCGCGCCGAGCCCCGGGCGCGCCGCTGATAAGACGGTGACGCTGCTGCACGAAAGCTCGTTCATCAAGACCTTCGACGAGTACATGCAGAGGACCCTGGCGCCCGCCTACGAGAAGGAGACCGGGGTCAAGGTGGTCTATGAGCTGACCAGTGTCGGCAGCCTGCCGACCCGCATCAGCACCATCACAGAAACCGGCTCTGGCGCTGACGTGACGATGATCTTCCTGCTCTACCCGTTCCTGTTTGACGAGAAGCTGATGGATGTCAGCGACATTGCCGAACCAGTGGGTAAGGCGCAGGGCGGGTGGTACGACGCCGCAAAGGAAGCGGCCGTCGTCAATGGCAAATGGAAGGCGATCCCGCACAGCAATATCGGTCAGCTGATGAATTGGCGCACCGATTGGTTCAAGGAAGTCGGGGTCACCAAGTTCCCCGACACCTGGGAGGAGTTGTACGACGTCGGCAAGAAACTGAAGGCGAAGGATCACCCCTTCGGCTTTGAACTCGGCCACGGCTTCGGCGACAACCACGGCTGGATTTATCCACTGCTATGGTCTTATGGCGGGCATGAGGTTGAGGCCGATGGCAAGACCATCGTCATCGACTCCGACGAGACCGCGCGCGCCGTCGATTTCGCGCGCAAATTCTTCAAGGACTGCATGCTCGAAGACGTGCTCGGCTGGACGGACCCAAGCAACAACAAGGCGTGGTATGCCGAGCAGATCTCGTGCACCAACAACGCTGAGAGCATCCTGTGGCTCGCCAAGCGCGACTTTCCCGAAATCGCCAAGGTCACCGACCAGGCAATGAACCCGCAGGGTCCGAAGGGCCGCTTCCACCTGCTGAACTGCATCAGTCATTCGGTCTTCAACTTCAGCCCACAGAAGCAGGAAGCCCACGATTTCCTGCGCTGGGTCATGGACGAGAAGCAGCTCGGCGGCTGGTACGCCTCGGCCGATACCTACTATCAGCCCTTCCTGCACGCCTATGACAATGCACCGATGTGGCAGGTGGAACCGCGCAACATTCCCTATCGCGATGCCATGGCTAGCGCCCATCTGCCGGGCTGGCCAGCGCCGCCGACCCGGCAATTGGCCGAGGTCGTCGCCAAATACGTCACCGTCGACATGTTCGCCAAGGCGTGCGCCGGCGCCTCGACCAAGGAGGTCATCAAGAATGCCGAGGCGCAGCTGAAGGAAATCTACAAGACGGCCTAGAGCAACTTCCCGAATGACGATCCGCACCGAACCGCTGATCGGGATCGCGCCGGCGTCGCGGCACCGGCGTCCGGCCTCGCTCGCCGCCTGGCTCGACCGCGAGGCCGTGTTCAGCTGGCTCATGATGGCGGCGCCGATGCTGTTTCTCGCCGCCTTCGTCGGATATCCATTCGTCTATGGCATCCTCTTGAGCCTCGAGGACCGCCCGATCGCGCACGCCGGCACCTTTATCGGGCTGAAGAATTTCGCCAGGGATTTTAACGACCCGATCTTCTGGCGCGTGGCGTCCAACACCTTCATCTACACAATTATCGCGACACTGCTGAAGATGGTCGGAGGGCTCGGCCTCGCGGTCGCAATGAACCAGAACTTCCGCATGAAGAACCTGGTCCGCGCGCTGTTGCTCCTGCCGTTCATCGTGCCGACTGTGCTGAGCACGGTGGCCTGGATGTGGATGCTCGATCCCGCCTTCAGCGTCTTCAATTGGTTCCTGATCGGGCTCGGCATGCCGAAGCCCGGCCCGTCCTGGCTCGGCAACCCGATACTGGCCATGGCCTCGATCATCGTCATCAACACCTGGCGCGGCCTGCCCTTCTACGGCATCACCCTGCTCGCCGGGTTGCAGACCGTGCCGCCGGAGCTTTACGAAGCGGCGACGATCGACGGCGCCGGCGGCTGGCAGCGCTTTCGCTATGTCACCCTGCCGCTGTTGCAACCGATCATCCTGATCGTGACTCTGTTTTCGGTGATCTTCACCTTCGCCGACTTCCAGCTCGTCTATGTGCTGACGCATGGCGGCCCGCAGAACGCGACGCATCTATTCGCGACCTACGCCTTCGACATCGGTATGGGCGCCGGACAGCTTGGGCTCGGCGCATCGGTCGCGTTGACGATGCTGCCGGCCCTGGCGCTGTTGATCCTGGCGCTTACCCTCTACATGCGGCGGCAGTGATGGTCACCGGCCACAGCCGCGTCGAGCAAGCCGTCCGGGTGTGGCTGCCGGTCGGTGTCTTTCTGTTGCTCGCCTTGTTCCCTTTTTACTGGATGGCGATCACCTCGGTGAAGCCGAATGCCGAGCTCTACAACAAGAACATGATGCCGCTTCTGGTGCACAATCCAACCTTGAAGCATTACGTCGGGCTGTTGACCGAGACGAGCTTCCTGCTGTGGACCTGGAACACGTTGCTCGTCGCGGTCATCTCGACCGCGATCTCGTTGGTGCTCGGAACCATGCTGGCTTATCCGCTCGCGCGGATGCGTTTCGCGGGCTCCGGGCTCATCGCGATAACCGTGGCCGCTATCTACCTCGTGCCGCAGCCATTGCTGTTTCTGCCGCTCGCCGATGTCATCAACCGCCTCGATCTAGGCAACACGCTGACCGCCGTCATGCTGACTTATCCGACGATGCTGGTGCCGTTCTGCGCCTGGTTGTTGATCGGCTACTTCAAGACAGTGCCGAAGGAGTTGGAGGAGGCGGCGCGCATTGACGGCGCGAGCCGGCTGCAGACGATGCGGCGGATCTTTTTGCCGCTCTGCACGCCCGGTTTCATCTCGGCCGGCATCTTCGCCTTCACGCTGTCGCAGAATGAATTCCTTTATGCGCTGATTTTCCTGACTAAGAGCTCGGTTCGCACGGTGCCGGTCGGCGTCATCGCCGAATTGATCCGGGGCGACGTGTTCTATTGGGGCCAGCTGATGGCGGGCGCCTTGCTCGGCTCGATCCCGGTGGCGCTGATCTATTCCTTTTTCGTCGAGCATTACGTCGCCGGGCTGACCTCAGGTTCGGTGAAGGCATAGGCTTCGGACAGCGCCGCCGGTTAGGACAAAGCCGCGGTCTGGCCCCCGACAGAAGTTGTTAATCGCGCGGCCGGACAATCCGCGCCATGTTGCAGCCCATTCTGATCGCCGCTGCCCTGGCGTTTTGGGTGGTGTTCGCCGCCTTCGGCCGGCCGCGCCGCGTGACGCACCGCTATGAGTTGTTCATCGCAACCCCGCCGCAAACCGTGTGGAACAATTATTTCGTCCATATCAGCAAAAAGGATTATCGGCCGGGCACCCGCATCATCGACGCGACCGTCGTATCGGAGCAGCCCCTGATGGTGCGCGTCAGGCTGCAATACGACATCACCGGCACGCCGACGGACTATCTGCTGATCTATGATCTTTACGAGCCCTACACGCGCTACCGGCTGCACCGCGACGACAGCGACTTCGTCGAGGAAGGCGAGTTCATCGCCGAGGCGGGCGGCACGAGGATTCGCATCGCCGTGACAGGTCAGATGTACGGCTTTGTGTTGCCGCTTCTCGCGCGTCGCCGGGTCGAGCGCAATCAGCAGGCGCTCCGGGATCTCTGCGAGGGGCGCGACATCGCCGCGCCGCGCGGCCCGCTCCCAAGTCCCCGACGCTGGGAGCCAGTGGTGCTGTTTACTGCACTTGCTTCGCCCTTCCTTCCCCTGCCCTGGCCGGCGCATCTTGCCATTGGGGTGATCGGCCTCGCTATTGGCGCTTTATATCTGCGCCGCTTTTTTGTCCTCGCTCGCCGGCTCTAACAGCTCCGCGGATCCGCCGGCTGCGATTGATCGCGGTCCTGAGGCCCGTTACAACCCGGGCATTCGTTGCCGCAGGAACCAGCGTACATGACAGGGCAGCCGCTTCGGATCGCGGTGATCGGCGGCGGCATCGGCGGCTTGACCGCCGCGCTGTCGCTGCGCCGGGCCGGGTTCGATGCCCATATATACGAGCAAGCGCCGGCGCTGACCCATATCGGCGGCGGCATCAATATGGGCCCGAACGCGGCGCGCATCCTGATCCGGCTCGGCCTCGGCGAGGGGCTACTTCGCGAAGGCGTATGCCCGCTCGGCACGCATCAGCGGCGCTGGGACGACGGCCGCACGCTGCAGCGCTCACCCCTCAACCCGCAATGCGAGCAGCTCTACGGCGCGCCGCACGTAACGATCCATCGCGCCGATCTGTTAGACGTCATCTCCTCCTGTCTGCCGGCCGAGCACATCCATCTTGGCCACCGGCTCGTCGGGTTCGCCGATAAGGGCGATCACGTCGAGGCGTGGTTCGACAACGGCGTGCGCATCGCGCCCGACATCCTGGTCGGCGGCGACGGCATTCATTCGGCGGTGCGTGCGATGCTGTTCGGGGAGGAAGCCCCGAAATTCGCCGGCTGCGTTGCGTATCGAGGGCTTGTGCCGGTCGACCGCATTGCCGATCTCGGGCTCGAGCAGGGCAACCAGTCCTGGGTCGGGCCGGGTGGGCATCTCGTCCACTATTTCGTGTCGCGCGGCGCGCTATTGAACTTCGTGGGCTGGACCGAGCACGACGAATGGAACCGCGAGGACTGGACCGACCGCGCAACGGTGGCGCGCGCCTTGGCCGCCTTCGAGGGCTGGCATCCGCAGATCCGCCGTATCATCGGCGCGGCCGATGAATGCTTCATCTGGGCCTTGTTCGATCGCGACGCGCTGCCGCGCTGGTCGGTTGGCCGCGTGACGCTGCTCGGCGACGCCTGTCATCCGATGTACCCGTTCATGGGCCAGGGTGCGGCGCAGGCAATCGAAGACGGCGCCGCTCTCGCCGCCTGCCTGCGCGCGGCGGCCGACACCGATCCCGCCGACACCTTGCGCGATTACGAGCGGCTGCGCCTGCCGCGCGTCATGCTGCTGCAGGCAATGTCGCGCGCCAACAAGATCCGCTTCCACATGCCGGACGGGTTGGCGCAGCGGGCACGCGATGCGGAATGGGCGAGGACAGGCGACCGCGCGCCGCAAACCCTCCGCTGGCTATACGAGCACGACCCCGCGGCGATCGACGCGGGGTCGCCGTAAACCTGAACCGAGCGTTGCGTTATTCAGCCTTCCGGCAGTACGCCGCGAGCTTGTTGCCGTCGAGATCGCGGACATAGCCGGCATAGGCGTCGGGCCAGAAGCCGCGTGGTCCGACGGCGCCTTCATCCTTGCCGCCGGCGGCGAGCGCGGCCTTGTGGAAGGCAGCGACCGCGGCGCGGCTCGGCGCCTCGAAGCTGACCGTGCCGCCATTGGCCGGAGTTGCAGGGCGGCCGTCGGCCGGCGTCAGCACGATGAATTCCTCGCTCGAGTGGCCCCAGCACGAGCCTCTGTCACCGAGGTCCTTCAGGCGCTTCAGCCCGAGCGGCGCCAGCACGCTGTCATAAAACGCGCGCGCCTTGTTCAGATCGTTCGTCCCCACCGCGATATGCGAGAAAGCCGCCATCGTTTCCCTCCCCCTGAAATGTATTGCGTTCCGAACTTTATCCCCCTTGGCCGGATTTGTCCCAACCATCCACATCTTGAGGCGCATACGAGTCAGTAAAAGACGTGGGTGCCCGGAACACCCGGGCACGGGGTTGGGTTGCTCAGTAAAGAATGACAAACTACGGCGTTCTTCGGGGGCTAGGCCGCCACTTGCCGCCGGATTTGACGAGCGGCGCAACCTCGCGGGCGAATTCATCATCGACGGTGTATTCATAACAGCGGAGGTGATCGGCATCGGGATAGGCGGCATCGATCGCGGTCAGCGCCTCGTCCAACGTTGCGAAATCGCCGGTGAATTGCAGCCGGCTGTTCCACACCCCTCTCGCCGCGCGAGTCAGCATGCCGCGCGTCGGCATATCGGTCTCCGGCATCCGGTCGAGATAAGCGGTGATCTCGATATTGACCGCCCCGTCCGCACGCGTCTCGTCGCGCGTGACTTCGACCCGAAACGTCTCGTAGCTCATCGCGTCGGATTAAAACAAAAGGAGCCGCTCTTGTGGAGCGGCCCTTTTTTAGCCCCTCACCCCAACCCTCTCCTCACAAGGGGGAGAGGGAGCGGTGCGGTGGTCAGCTGTGCCAGCGGAACTGCTGCGCCTTGCGCTGCGAGCCCTGGCTCAGCTTGATGTTGACCAGTGCCGGGCCGGGGAAGTTCATCGCTTCGTCCAGCGCGCCGCGCACGTCCTTCGGGTCTTCGACATAGAAGCCCTTGCCGCCGAAGGCGTCCATCATGCGGTCGTAGCGGGCGCCGTAGATCAGCGTGTTCGGCCGCATGTTGAGCATCGGGTTCTGCGGGATTTCCGGCATGCCCGGTCCGATGCCGCCATTGTTCAGGACGACGATCTTCGCCGGCATGCCGTAGCGGCACAGCGTCTCCATCTCCATGCCGGAGAAGCCGATCGCCGAGTCGCCCGAGACATGGACGACCGGACGGTCGGGGTGCACGACGCAGGCCGCGACCACGAGCCCCAGCCCGACGCCCATCGTGCCGTAGCTGCCGGCGTTCATGTACGACCGCGGGTTGTCCAGCGGCATCATGGTACCGCCGATATCCATCGTGCCGGCGCCCTCGCTGCACAGGACGACGTCCTTCGGCAGCCACTCGCGGATGTCGCGGAACAGGCGGTAATAGCCGCCCGGCGCCGAGTCGTCGTCGATCTGTGGCTTGATCATCGTCGCGTTCTCTTCCGACTTCTTGGCGATCGCCTGACGCCACGGCGAGCCTTGCGGGTGGAACCACTGGCGACCGGCGAGCGCCTGATTCAGTTGCTGCATGATCGCCTTGCCGTCACCGAGGAGCGCCACCTCGGCCGGCTTGTTCTGGTGCATCGACTCTGGGTTGATGTCGAGTTGGATCACCCGCACGTTCGGGTTGTAGCGCGGCGGCAGACCGAAATGCAGGATCCAGTTGAAGCGGGCGCCCATCAGGAACACGACATCGGCCTGCTGCAGCGCCAGCGTGCGGGCGGCACCGGCGGACAGCGGGTGGTCGTCAGGCATGATGCCCTTGCCCTTGGGCGTCCGCACGAACGGCACCTGGATCTTCTCCATGAAGGCGCGCACTTCTTCAGTGGCGCCCGAATACGCCATCCCTTGGCCGAGCAGGACGAGCGGGCGTTCGGCCGATTGCAGCACGTCGAGGGCGCGCTCGATGTCCTGCGGCATCGCCTGGGTGCGCGGCGGCTCCGGACATTTCGCGACCTGCACGACCTGGTCGGTGTCGCACGAGCCGGTGATGATGTCGTCGGGGAAGTCGAGATAGGTCGCGCCGGGGCGGCCGTAGATCGACTGGCGCACCGCCATCTCGACATAGAACGGGATGCGGTTGACGTGCTCGATCGCGTGCGCCCATTTTGAAACCGGGGTCGCGGCCAACACCTGGCGCTCCTCCTGGAAGGAGCCCATGCCGTTGCGGTAGGTCTCCGAGGCGCCGCCGATCAACAGCATCGGCCAGCAATTCTGCTGCGCGTTGGCGAGGCCGGCGAGACCATGGATGACGCCGGGCCCGGTCACGACGATGCAGGAGCCCGGCCGCCCGGTCAGGAAGCCTACGGCGCCGGCGGCGTAGGACGCGGCCTGCTCGTTGCGCATGCCGATATAGGGCAGCCCGACCTTCTGCGCCGCCTCGGCGATTGGCCCGACGGGGAACCCGACGACGCCGAACATGTACTCGACGCCCTGCTCCTTGAGGCTCTTCGCCAGCAAGTCGGCGCCTTTGATTTCTGCCATTTCTCTCTCCTGCCTATTGACTCTTTCAGTCCCGTGGGGGCGGACGCCGACCGAAGGGCGACACGGGGTCGGGCCCTGATCGAAGAATGCCTCGGCCGGCACATTACGGGATTCTGACCGGCGTTCAAATCCTCTCGTCGGCGGGGCGGTTGTGCAAGAAAGCTGGGCGTTTCGCTTGCCGATTGGGTGCCGCGGGCGCACCCTCGCCTTAACGATCCAGGCAAAACCGGGGGGTCGCGATGAAGACGAGCCACGACCGTATTCTCACCACCCATGTGGGCAGCCTGCCGCGGCCGCCGGAATTGCGGCAGCTGCTCATCGCCAAGGACAAGGGCGAGCGCTATGACAAGGCCGAGCTCGAAAGGCTGACCCGACAGGCGGTGTTGGACATCGTGCGCCGCCAGGCCGCGACCGGCATCGACATCGTCAATGACGGCGAGATGTCCAAACCGGGCTACTCGACCTATGTCGCCGACCGGCTGTCGGGGTTTGTCGGGCACGAGCCGGCCAAGCCGCGGCTCGACACCCGCGACCATCCGAACTTCATGGCGGCGTACGAGCGGATGACCGGCGCCAATGTCGCGCGCCGCTCGGTCTGTGTCGGGCCGATCGCGGTCAAGGACCGCGAGCCGTTGTTGCAGGACCTCGCCAATCTGCGTGACGCGCTGGCCGAAGTCGGTGTCGCCGAGGGCTTCATGACGGCCGCCTCGCCTGGTCTCGTGCCGGTGTTTCAGAACAACCGTCACTACCCGAGCCATGAGGCCTATGTCGAAGCGATCGCCGCCGCGATGCAGCAGGAATACGAGGCGATCGTCGAAACCGGCTTCGTCTTGCAGCTCGATTGCCCCGATTTGGCCATGGCGCACCACACCTCGTTTCAGGATTTGAGCGAGGCCGATTTCCTGAAGCGCGCCGCCTTTCATATCGAGGTGCTGAACCACGCAGTGCGCAATATCCCTCCTGACCGTATGCGCATCCACATCTGCTGGGGCAATTACGAGGGGCCGCACGACCACGACATCGATTTCGCCAGGGTCGCGCCAATCCTGGTCAAGGCGAAACCTCAGGCCCTCGTCGTCGAGGCCGCCAACCCGCGCCATGCGCATGAATGGCGCGTGTGGCAGGAGGTGAAATTGCCCGATGACAAGATCCTGATCCCCGGCGTCCTCGACACCTCGACGAATTACGTCGAGCACCCCGAATTGGTCGCCGAGCGGCTCTGCCGTTTCGCCGATATTGTCGGCCGCGAGCGCGTCATCGCCGGCAGCGATTGCGGCTTCGGCACTTTCGCCGGCTACGGCAAGCTCGACCCCGACATCTCGTTCAAGAAATTGCGGGCGATGGTCGAGGGCGCGGCCATCGCCTCGCAACGCCTCTGGGGCAGAGCCGCCGCATAACTGCTCACTCCGCCGCTGCGGCTTCGCGCCAGCCGAGATGGCGCAGGCAGCGGTCGATCCACAGCTTGGTCAATTTCTCCTGCGCGCCGTTCTGCGACAATCGCCGGCGCAAGGTCCGGAAATCGACGCGGTCGAGATCCTGGTCCTGGTTGAAGCATGAGAACACGACCGTCTCGGTGCCGCTCGCCGGGTCGTAATGGCGCTGCAAGCACTGGGCGCAGATCTCCTTCATCATGCATTGCATCGGCGAGTTGATCGACGCGATCGCGCGATGCCCCGGCCGGAAATAGCGTTTCAGCGCAGCGCGCCGCGCCTGGGCGACCGCGTTCATCATGCCGTCCGAGCCGATCGCGATGATGCGGTCGACCGCCGACAATGGGATCTCGACCGGCCCCAGCGTGCCGGAACCGTACGCCTCGATCGCCTGCACGATGTTGCCGACAAAGGCGAGGTCCTGCGGCCGGCCGGGCTGAAAGCCCGGCGCCTCGTCGCAGCACCACACGACGCTGTCGGCGGCGCGCTCGATATCCGCGATCTTGTAGCGGTCCTCGATCGTCTTGTAGCCGGCGAAATAGAGGACGCGCGACCCCTCGGCGCGCAACGCCGCGCCGATCGAGAACAAGACGGCGTTGCCCAACCCGCCGCCGACCAAGAGCACGGTCTCGCCGGACGGGGTTTCGGTCGGCGTGCCGGTCGGGCCCATCAGGATGACCGGCTCGCCGGGCTGCAGCAGCGTGCACAGATCGGACGAGCCGCCCATTTCGAGGACGATCGTCGAGAGCAGCCCCTCATCGCGGTCGATCCACGCGCCGGTCAAGGCGAGCCCTTCCATCGCCAATGTCGTGCCGTCGACTTTCTGGGCATGCGCCTCATAATTCTGCAGCCGATAGAACTGGCCGGGCTGAAAGGCACGCGCCGCCATCGGCGCCTTGACGACGACCTCGACGATCTTTGGGGTCAGCCGCTCGACCGCGTGCACGCGGGCGCGCAATTCGTCGTCGAGCCGCGCCTTGAGCGCAGCCGGTTCGGGCGATATCGGCGCGCGCTTCGTGAGCATGCGGCTGACCACGGGATAACCGCGCGTCGCGCCACCCATCGCCTTGACGACATTGCCGGCAAAGCTCGGATGCAGATCGCCGAAGAAGCTGACCGCGCGTCCGTCTTCCATGAGGCTCATCAAGACCCGCGCTTCGGCGGGTTTCGCGACCCGCTCCGGCGTCGCGGGATTGCCCTCCTCGTCGAGAGCGCGGAAATAGCGCCCGTCGAGCGCGACATGCTCGGGGTCCTCGCGCGCCAGCACCGTGTTGGGCTGGGTTCCGGCGGCGACGAGGATCGTGCGGGCCGGCAGGATGACCTCTTCGCCCGGCCCCTGCTCCGGCGCAGGCTGGTGGCCACCCACCTCGGCCGGCGCATGGCGCGTCACTTTGAGGGCCGCTGCCTGCTCGAACACGTCGACCTCGACCTCGACCGGGGTCAGCCGTTCAGCGAAGCGGATCCCCTCCTCCATCGCCTTCGCGACTTCCTCGTGGTTCAAGGTGTAGCTGGGCGCGTCGATCATGCGGCGGCGATAGGCGATCGTGACGCCGCCCCATGAGTCGATCATTTGGGCGAGACGCGGTGGGCGGCCCTCGCGAGCAGCGGCTTCGCGCTCGGCGCGGATCGCGCGGGCATGGATGATGAACTCCTCGGCAACCTCGCGCTCGGCCGGGTTCCAGTCGGCGCGCACAGCCTCGGCGCCGCGCTCGGCGGCCAAGGTCTCGTAGCGCGTGAGGAACTTCTCGACCTGCAGCGGGTAATAGGCGAGCGCCTCGGTCGCGGTATCGATCGCGGTCAAGCCGCCGCCGATCACGACCACCGGCAGCCGAACCGTCAGGTTGGCGATGCTGTCGGTCTTGGCGGCGCCGGTCAGCTGCAAGGCCATCAGGAAATCGGAGGCCTGACGCACCCCCGGCACGAGGCCGTTCTTCATCGGGATGACGGTCGGGCGGCCGGCGCCGGCGCACATCGCGATATGGTCGAAGCCGAGCGCGAAGGCGCTGTCGATCGTCAGCGTGCCGCCGAAGCGGACGCCGCCATACATCGCGAACTGCGCGCGGCGCTCGAGCAGCAGCCGCACGGCCTTCAGGAAATTCTTGTCCCAGCGCACCGTGATGCCGTATTCGGCGACGCCGCCGAACCCGGCCATCGTGCGTTCATTGAGCCGCTCGTACTCGGCGGCGACATCGCGGATCGGCGCGAAGGCGCAGCGACTGCCGTCGGCCATGACGCCGGACACCTCCGGCGGGAGCGGCTCGATCTTGAGCCCGTCGATCGCGGCGACAAAATGCCCGTCATTCATCAGATGATGCGCCAGCGTGAAGCCGGCCGGTCCGAGCCCGACGACCAGCACCTTGTAGCCCGATGGCGGCTTCGGCAGCGGGCGGCGGAGATCGAGCGGGTTCCAGCGCGTCAGCAGGCTGTAGATCTCGAAGCCCCAGGGCAGGCCGAGCACGTCCTTCAACGTGCGCGTCTCGATCTGCGGAATGTCGACCGGGTCCTGGCGCTGGTAGATGCAGGCCTTCATGCAATCATTGCAGATACGATGGCCGGTCGCGGCGCAAACCGGGTTGTCGACGGCGACGATCGCCAAGGCGCCGAGGCTGTAGCCGCGCGCCTTGACAAGGTTCATCTCGGAGATCTTCTCGTCGAGCGGGCAGCCGGCGAGGGTCACGCCGAAGACGCTCTTCTTGAAGCTGCCGTCCTTCTCGTGAATGCCGCTGCGGCAGCTGTCCTTCTGCTGGTTGTGGCACCAGATGCAGTAATTCGCCTGGTCGAGCGCGCCGGCGAGATCGGTGCCGGGATCGGTCAGCGCGAAGCCGTCACGCGGGCGCCAGTGCTCTTCCGCCAGGCGGAGCATCGTGACGCCCTCGCGCTCGATCGTCTCGACCGGCACCAGATGATGCATGTCGAGGCGGTGCGGCAGCTTGAACAAGAGACCGCGCCTGTGCCGCGCCTGGCCCTCCGGCGCGAGGGTCGCCCAGGCGGCGTATCCGAGCGCGACTTTGAGCGGCAACTGGTGCGCCGCCTCATCCTCCAGCCAGCGCCCGACCGCCGCGGCATAGCGCAATTCCCAATCGAGAACGCCGCGGCGCGAGCCGAAATCGGGAGCAAGCCCGCCGATCAGCGATTCCAGTTCCTCGCCGAGCTTGTGGCCGTTGAGCCGGGCGGCCTCTGCTTCCTTGATCTCCTTGACGGCGCGGCGCTGCACGAACAGGCGCTTCACCGAATAGAGCGGCGCCAATGTGTCGTGCCGCGCCTGCAATTCGCGCACTTCGCCGCCGATGCCAAACAGATCGCCGAGGAAATCCTCGACATGCGGCGCGAGATCGACCAGCAGGTCGCTTTCGGCCTTGCGGTCGAGCGCGTCAGGATCGGCGCGCGCCGTCATCAGCCGTTCGTGTAATGTCGTGTCAGTCGCGGCGAGATGCGCGACAAAGGCGCGATCGAGCCGGATCAGCCCGTCGCGGCTGTAAAGGTCGGGAAATGTCAGCCCGTGTTTCAGGGCGATATCAGTCATCGGGTGCTAATTAGGCGAACAGTTCGGCGGAAGCCATCGGCAAATCGCCGCGATGGCGATCCGCAACGAGCGAGGAGCGCAGGTTTCGCTGTTTTCGCCGATTTTCACCGGATCTGACCTCGTAAGTATTTGGGATCGCGCAGTTTTTCTCCGAATGCCAATGGCAAAAAACAGCGGCGGAACAGCGACATAACAGCGATCTATCAGCGGCCAAAACAGCGAGACCCAGATCGACTCGGTTGCGGTACCCACTCGTTGCGATCCGCCTCCCGCATGCCCGAAAACAAATGGTGCGCCCGGATGCTTCCGTCAAGAACATACCAGGAACTCACTAACTGCAGCACTCGCACAACGGGTAGGATGGGTTGAGCGTAGCGAAACCCATCACGGCTGGTTTCAGCGATGACGAACTATCGCCGCAGCATCGTCCAGGGCGGCAGCTATTTCTTCACAGTCAATCTGGCCGATCGTAGCTTGGGGCTGCTGACGGAGCATATCGACGCGCTGCATGAGGCGTTTCAGTGCACCCGCAGCCGGCATCCCTTCACAATCGAAGCGATTGTCGTCTTGCCGGACCACTTGCATGCGATCTGGAGTCTACCCGACGGAGATGCCAATTTCGCAGTCCGCTGGAGACTGATCAAGGCGAGCTTTTCTCGCGGACTGCCGGCATACGAGCCTGTTTCGCCAAGTCGCGTTCGCAAAGCCGAGCGTGGGATTTGGCAGCGCCGTTATTGGGAGCACGCAATCCGGGATGAAGCCGATTTTACCCGCCATGTCGATTACATCCATTTCAACCCCGTCAAACACGGCCATGCGGCCCGGGTTAGTGATTGGCCATATTCTTCCTTTCACCGCATGGTGAGGTTTGGAACGTTGCCCCCGGATTGGGCGGGTGATTCGACGGCGAAGAGCACAAGCGGCTTTGGCGAGCGATGATGGGTTTCGCTCCGCTCAACCCATCCTACGAATGAGCATCATCACGTACCCGATTTCGGCTTTCTACCGGTTTTAGGCTTCATCCCGAAAACCACGCGGGCAGCAACTCGGTCCACAGGTTTTCCGTCAATTTTGGGCGCGTTCGGGTGCCAGAATTGCGCCTGATCAACAAGATCGTCGTTACGCATGCGTCTGATCAGTTTGCGGCGTGCGCGTTCCGAAAGCGGCTCGTGAACCGCTCATCCCCGACGTCGCGCTTCGGCGATGAGATCAGCATCGTTCATTTTCAGCGCCGATTTTAGTCCAGTGGCATCGCGTCCGCGGTGTCGAGGACAGCGTTGAGAAGCACGTTGCAGCCGGCGGTCAGGTCGGCGGGCTTGGCGTCCTCGATCTCGTTGTGGCTGATGCCGCCGACACAGGGGACGAAGATCATCGCGGTCGGCGCGACCCGCGCCATGTAGACAGCGTCGTGGCCGGCGCCGCTGATGATGTCCCGATGCGGGTAACCTTGCGCCGCGGCAGCTTCCCGCACCTTGCCGACGAGATCGGGGGCGAACGGAGTCGGCGGGAAGTACCAGAATTCCTTGACCTCGGCTTCGAGGCTCTGCGTCGCGGCCGCGGCGGCGCAGGCCTCGCGCAATTCCTGGTCCATTGCGGTCAGCACCGCATCCTCGGGATGGCGGAAATCGACGGTCAGAAACACGCGGCCCGGGATCGTGTTGCGCGAATTGGGGCTGACTTCGACAAAGCCGACCGTCGCGCAAGCATAGGGCGGGTGCGCATGGCCGATCCTGTTAACCGCGTCGATCATGCGCGCGGCACCGACCAGCGCGTCGCGGCGGCGCGGCATCGGGGTCGGGCCGGCATGCGCCTCCTGGCCCGTCACGGTGATCTCATACCAGCGCTGCCCCTGCGCCCCGGTCACAACGCCGATCGGCAGGCCGGCGGCCTCGAGGATCGGCCCCTGCTCGATATGCGCCTCGAAATAAGCCGCGGCTTCGCGTCCGCCGACCGGCGCCGGGCCGGCAAAACCGATCCGTTCGAGCTCGGCGCCAAGTGTCAGGGCCGGTGCGGTGTTGTCGCGCGTCGCGAGCGCGGCCTCGAGCTCGAAGACGCCGGTGAACGCGCCCGAGCCGACCATCGCCGGCGAGAAGCGCGAACCCTCCTCGTTGGTCCAGGCGACGATCTCGATGGAGGCCTCGGTCTCGTAGCCGAGATCGTTCAGGGTGCGCACCAGTTCGAGCCCGGCCAGAACGCCATACGCGCCGTCGAAGCGGCCGCCCGTCGGCTGGGTGTCGAGATGGCTGCCGGTCATGACCGGCGGCCGCTCCGGGTTGCGTCCGGGCCGGCGCGCGAAGATGTTGCCGATGCGGTCGACCGTGACCGTGCAGCCCGCCTCCTCGCACCAGCGGATGAAGAGGCGGCGGGCCTCGCCGTCCAGATCGCTGGCGGCGAGCCGGCAAACGCCGCCCTTCGGCGTCGCGCCGATCCGCGCCAGCTCCATCAGGCTCGCCCACAGCCGCTCGCCGTTGATCTGAAGGTTGCGCATCTACATTTTGCCCTTCCCGCCCGCCTTCACACAAACCCGAGGAAGCGGGCCAACGCAACATCGGTGAACCGCATCGTCTCATCTTCGACACGACCGATATGTGCGCCGATCTTTGGACGCGGCACGGTGACGGCCTTGTCGATCATGATCTGGGAGCGCCGGTCCAGTCCGTTTCCCGCACTCGGCTCTATGGTTATCCGAAGCAATGGCGCTGGTTGCAGATCGCTGGTTAGCGGCAACACAGTCAATGAGGCCATCTCGCTAAAGGCATCGCTTTGCACGATGAGAGCCGGACGAGGTTTGCCATAGTCGCCGGGAATAACAGCGATGACGAGATCGCCGCGTCTCACTTCCATTTGCGGCCGCGCGCTTTGTCGGCCTCTGCTTCGCGAACAGCAAGCTCGCGGGCAAATTCATCGAAGTTGGCGTCCAACTCTCGCAGGATTGCAGCCTCATCGCTATTGGGATCGCGGGCCGCCTTAGCTAGCAGGAGCGACTGCCGCCGGGCTTCGGCCTCGAACTCGCGTCGGCGTTTTAGGTCAACCCGCTCGCGAATCATCTCGCGCAGCAGCTCACCGATCGGCTTCCGCTCCTGTGCCGCAATTTTCGCGAGAGCCGCCTTAAGACCGGGCGCAATGCGAAACGTGACAATCTCCTGCTTCGGCTCCTGAGTGGTTCGGGCCATTTGGGATTCCGTAATACTATAAGTGCATCGAATATGTAATACGCCGAACCTTCGCACTCAACCCCAATCTTGTCATGTTGGGGCACTTGACCGAGGATCAGGGGGCATGACTGCGGAGAGGACGATGCAGGCTTGGTATCATTGCGAGAACGTCTACCCCTTCGTGCCACAGGAGGTGCTCGACCGCGCCGAGTCGGTGCGCGCCAGCCTGCCGAACAAATACTGCGACCCGCAGATCGCCGCCGACCTGTTCCACGAATGCCTCGACGAGCACCTGCTGTGCGACGAGCTCGGGATCAACATCGTCTCGATCGAGCACCATTCCGGCATCAACAGCCTCTACGGCGCGAGCACGATGATCCTTGGGATCATGGCGCGCCAGACCAAGAACGTGCGCATTCTGTCGCTCGGGACGCTGATTACAGTGCGCCCGGACCCGGTGCGCATCGCCGAGGAATACGCGACGGCCGACGTCCTCTCTCGCGGCCGGCTGGAGATCGGCTTTGTCAAGTCGGGCGACAGCGAGATGGTGTCGGGCAACGTCAACCCGGTCGGCTACGTGAGTCGCTTCTGGGAAGCGATCGACGTCATCAAGCTGGCGCTGACCTCGCATGATGGTCCCGTCAGCTTTGAGGGCAAGTACTACACGCACCGCCACATCAACATCTGGCCAGGCCCGTATCAGCGGCCGCATCCGCGCTTCTGGGCCGCCACGGGCGACCCCGAGACTTCGGCCGAACTCGGGCGGCGCGGCTATATCAACGCGCTCGTCTTGCGCGGCCCCGAGGCGTCGAAGCGGGCCTTCGACACCTATCGCAAAGCGCGCCAAGAGGCGGGCCTCCCCGCCCCGGGAACCGACAAATTCGCCTATGCCGCGCTGTGCTATGTCGGCGACACCGACGAGGAAGGTGTCGCGGTCGGCAGCAAATTGCTGTGGTTCCTGAACACGAGCCTGAAACAGTCGCCGCAGATGTCGAAATTCCTGCCGGGCCGCAATTCGCCGGAGCTGGCGCCGAACATCTGGCGCACGACGGGCGCGAGGGGCCGCCCGGCCGACCAGCTGATCGGCATCACGGCCGAGCGGGCGATCGAGCGCGGCATCCTTGTCGCCGGCAACCCCGATACGGTCTACTGGCAGATCATGGACATCTACGACCAGGTCGGCGGCTTCGCGCATTTCATCTTTATCGGCCGCTCGGGTTTCCTGACGCATCAGGAAGCCAACAAGGGGATCCGGCTGATGGCGAAGGAAGTGCTGCCGCGCCTGCCGGGCGCGACCGTCACACCGGAAACCGCCTCGGCCGTGCCGGCCGCCGCGCAGTAACACGCATAGAGGAGAACGCCCGTGAACGACGCCTCGCCCTGGATTGACCCCGAACTCGTGGCCGCCGGCAAATTGCTGCAGGAAAAGGGGCTCGTCGCGCCCGACCGCACGGTCGCCTCGATTGCCGAGGTGCGCGCCGCGACCGACCGGATCGGCGTGTTTTTGGGCGAAGACTCGGTGCCGCTCAAGCAGGAGCGCGGCCTGTCATTGCCCGGGCCCCACGGCCAGGTACCGTGCCGCCTCTATCTGCCGGACGATGTCGACCGGCCGCCGCTGATCATTTATGCGCATGGCGGCGGCTTTATGCAGGGCAGCCTGCCGAGCTGGGACCAATTCCTGCGCGATCTCGTACGCCAGAGCGGCGTTGCGGCCCTCTCGGTCGACTATAAGCTATCACCAGAGGTCAAGTTTCCGGTCGCGTACGACGAGATGGTCGCGATGACGCGGCTCGCTGCGCGCGAGGGCGCTGGGTTTGGCATCGACCCGACCCGGCTCGCCGTCGGCGGCGACTCCGCCGGCGCCAATCTGGCGCTTGCCGCGGCGCTCGCGATGCGTGACTCGGGTGAGCGAGCGGTCAAGTTCCAGCTATTGATCTATGGCGTCTACTCGACCGACAGCGACAGCCCGTCTTGGCAGCGTTTCGGTCAGGGCGCCGGCCTGTCGCAAGCACAGATGCGCTGGATCTGGGAGACCTATCTAGAGCGCCCGGAACAACAACAGGACTGGCGCGCCGCGCCGATCCTCGCCGATCTAAAGGGCGTCGCGCCGGCCCATCTGATCGTCGGCAGCCTCGATCCGCTGCTCGACGACAGCAACAATCTCGCCGCGAAGCTGAAGGCGGCGGGGGTGCCCTGCGACCTGACCGTCTATCAGGGCATCAATCACGGCTTCATCCGCTACGGCAGGCTGATCGGCACCGCGCGACGCGCGATCGAGGAATGCGCGGCCGCACTCAAGGCGGGGTTGGCAGGATAGCGCCGCGGCTCAGAAATCGACGCAGCGGCCGCCGATTTCCCAGTCGCCATAGCGGGTCGGCTCGGGCCCCTTCGGGCCGCCGATTTCGCGCGGCCGCGGCAGCTTCTCGCCAGCGGGCTTTTCGGGGGCGGGCGCGGTCTGTCCCGCCTCGCTCGGCTTCTCGGTCATGCCGGCGGATATGGCAGGCCGCCCCGATCAGCTCAATCCCAGGGTATCCGTCCATTAAGTTTTTTCTGGGAACGATGCTTCTGATCCGGCGTTGGCGTGGGGAATTTTACCCCGGAATTCTGGCCCGGTCTGGGCGCAGCCCATGGTAAGAGACGAACCTTGATGTCCCCCGCGCCAACCGCCCGGCAAGTCGCGCTCGATCTCCTGGGCGCCGTGCTGCGCCGGAAACGCCCCCTCGACGACGCAATCGAAGACAATCCGGACATTGCCGCGCTATCGGTGCGCGACCGCGCATTTGGGCGCCTGCTGGTCGCGACGGTATTGCGTCGCCTCGGCCAGATCGACGCGCTGATCGCCGATTGCCTGAACACCCCGCTGTCGCCCCGTGCGGCGATCGTGCAGGACATCCTGCGGCTCGGCATCTCGCAGCTGTTGTTTCTGCGGACGCCGGCGCATGCCGCAGTTGCGACCAGCGTCGATCTTGCGCATCACCGCGGGCTTCTCTCGCATAAGGGTCTCGTCAACGCCGTGTTGCGGCGCCTGAGCGTCGAAGGCGGCGGCCGGGTCGAGCGCCAGGATGCGGCACGGCTAAACACGCCCGACTGGCTCTGGCGCTCGTGGAGCAGGGCTTATGGCGACGATGTCGCGCGCGCCATTGCGACGGCGCATCTGAAAGAGGCGCCGCTCGATTTGACGGTGCGCACCGATGAGGAGGAGTGGCGCGAGAGACTGCAGGCGACGAAATTGCCGACCGGCTCGCTGCGCCGCCCTGCCGGCGGCTCGGTAACCTCGCTGCCGGGTTATGCCGAGGGTGCGTGGTGGATCCAGGACGCGGCGGCATCGCTGCCGGTCCGGCTTTTTGACGGCATCGCTGGCCGGGAGGTCGTCGATCTCTGCGCCGCGCCCGGCGGCAAGACCGCGCAGCTGGCGAATGCCGGCGCGCAGGTGACCGCGATCGACCGCTCGACGCGCCGGCTCGACCGGCTTGTGAGCAATTTGAACCGGCTGCAGCTTCGCGTCGAAGCGATCGCCGCGGATGCGTTGATCTGGCGGCCCGACCATCCAGTCGATGCCGTCCTGCTCGATGCGCCCTGCACCGCCACGGGTGCGATTCGGCGCCATCCCGATGTGCCGCATCTGAAGCAGCCCGAGGATGTCGTGCGGCTCGCGGTGGTGCAGGAGAATTTGCTGCGCGCCGCCGTAGACATGCTGCGGCCGGGCGGCACGCTGGTTTACTGCACCTGCTCGTTGGAGCCGCAAGAGGGACTGGAGCGGATCGAAGCGCTGTTGCGCTCGGGCGCGCCGGTCGCACGCCGGCCGCTCGACCCCTGCGAAATCGAAGCGCCGGCCGAATGGGTGACCGCCGAAGGCGATCTGCGCACCCTGCCCTGCCATCTCGCCGAATATGACGGGGTGGACGGTTTTTACGGCGCCCGTCTGGTCAAGCTCGAGGCCTAGGGCCCGATCGGAAGTCCCGGATCGGCCCCGGCGCTTGCCGGCGTTCGTTTTCCTTGTTACGACACCGCATGGTCGAGCTGCAGGCGACGGAGGACGCTGCCGGCGGCGGTAAAGCGATGCCGCTCCTTGTCCGGCTGCAACACGGCGCGCTGCGCGCCTTTGCCGCTCGTCTGCTCCATCGCTACCGGCTGATCGGACGCGTCCCCGAGGATCTGCGGCGGCGAATCGGCGAGCGCTGGCCGGGCGATCCGAAACGCGGCGCCGCGATTCTCGCCGGCGACATCGAATTTGCCGGGGAGCTTGTACGCAATCCCTCGCCGGCCTGGTTGCCGCCGAGCGCCAGCCCGGAATGGCTCGCCGCTTGGCATGGCTTCGCCTGGCTGGCCGATTTGGCGAGCGCCGGCGACGAAGCGCGCGAGGCAGCCCGCGCCGTGATCCAGAGCTGGCTCGAGGATGCCGTGGCCTGGCACCCGATCGTCTGGCGCTCGGATGTGCTGGCGAGCCGGATCTTTGCCTGGATTACCCATCTCGATGAGCTGGCCGGCCGCGAGCTGGACCGGCCGCTGCGGCGGGCGATGCTGGCGAGCCTCGCGGCCCAGCTGCGCCATCTGGCGCGCATGGCGGCCTGGGAAACCGCGGGGCCGGCGCGGCTGCGTTCGGTCAAAGGCCTGTTGGCCGGCCTGGTTGCGTTCGGCGGCGCCGAGCGGCGGATCGGGCAGGCATTGCGTCTGCTCGAACGCGAAATGCGGCAGCAGATCTTGCCCGATGGCGGGCACCGCAGCCGCAACCCGTCGATGCAGCTGGAAGTCCTGCGCGATCTGATCGACATTCGCGGCACGCTCCGCACCGGCCGCATCCGGCCGCCGGTGGTGCTGACGAACGCGATCGAGGCGATGGCGCCGATGCTGCGGCTGTTTCGCCACGGCGATCGCCGCCTCGCCTTGTTCAATGACTCGATCGAGGAAGACGGGGTTCTGCTCGACCTGGTGCTGACCCGCTCCGAGGCCAAGGGCTCCGCCCCGGCGCAGGCGCCCGATGCCGGCTTTCAGCGCCTGCACGCCGGCCAGACCCTCCTGATCCTCGATGCCGGCAAGCCGCCGCCCGAGGACTTCGACCAGGCGGCGCATGCCGGGATGCTATCCTTCGAACTGAGCCAAGCCCGCGAGCGCATCATCGTCAATTGCGGCGGCTATCGCGGTCCAAACCCGGCCTGGCGGCGAATGGCGCGGGCCAGCGCGGCCCATTCGGTGCTCGTCGTCGGCGATACCAACGCGGTCGAGATCCAGGCCGACGGCTCGCTCGGCCGTGCGCCGGATATGGTGCACTGCGAGCGCGCCGAGGAGGAGGGTCACCAATGGGTCATGGCGACGCATGACGGGTATCGGCCGCGCTTCGGGCTGACCTATTCGCGCGAGCTTTATCTGGCTCCCGACGGCAACGATCTGCGCGGCGAGGACAAGCTGACCGGCAATGCCGGCATTGATTTCGCGGTGCGCTTTCATCTGCATCCCGCCGTCGAGGCGTCCTTGAGCCCGGATGCCGGAGCCGCGCTGCTGCGCCTGCCGAGCGGTGCGGCATGGGGGCTGCGTGCGACGGGCGCCGCGATGAGCCTGGGCGAGAGCGTCTACCTCGGCTCGGGCGAGGCAAAAAAGACCCAGCAGGTCGTGGTGAGCGGCACGACCGGGTCGAACGGCGCCGTCATACGCTGGGCTCTCCGGCGCGAGACCACAGCGCCGGCACGCGCTTAGCCCGTCGCCAGCTTGGCGGCCCCGATGATATTTGCGGTTGCCGCCGCAATCGCCGCCGGCGCCGGGCTGATCGGCTGGCTCGGCACCGGCGTGCTGATCCCGCTGCTGCGCCGCCGCGCGGTGCTCGACCGCCCCAACGAGCGCTCATTGCACGACACGCCAACGCCGCGCGGCGGCGGCATCGCGGTGACCGCAGCGATCATCTTGGCTTGGCTGGCGCTGTCCGGATTGGGGCTGCTGCCGTGGCCCGCCAGGCCGATGCTATTTGGCACGTTGCTTCTCGCGGGAGTGTCGTGGGTCGACGATCTGCGCGGATTGCCGGCGGTCGTGCGGCTCGCGCTTCAGCTCGTGGCGATCGGTCTCGTATTGCGCGCCGGGCTGCCGGCGGGTCTCGTATTTCAGGGCTGGCTGCCTCCGGCATTGGACGGCATCGCGACGGCGCTCCTGTGGCTCTGGTTTATCAATCTGTTCAATTTCATGGACGGGATCGATGGGCTGGCGGGCAGCGAGACCGCCGCTATCTCCGCTGGTCTGTTGCTGTTTTCAGCGGTCGGGATCGGGCTGGATCCTGGATTGGCGCCGCTGTCCGCGGCGATCGCCGCTGCCGCTGTCGGGTTTCTGGTGTGGAACTGGGCGCCGGCGCGCATCTTTCTCGGCGATGTCGGCAGCGTGCCGCTCGGTTACCTGCTCGGCTTTCTGTTGCTGGCACAGGCGGCGCGCGGGCATTGGGAGATCGCGCTGATCCTGCCGCTCTATTTCCTCGCCGATGCGACGATCACCTTGCTGCGTCGCCTCCTGCGCGGCGAGCGGGTATGGGAGGCGCACCGCAGCCATTTCTATCAGCGCGCGGTGCAGCACGGCCTTGGCCACGCGGTTGTCGTGCAGCGGGTCATCGCAGCGAATGTGGTGCTGATCGGCTGCGGCTGGGCCGCCGAGAACGGCTGGCCGATTCTCGGGCTGATCGCCGCCGGGATAACCGTCGCGGTGCTGCTCGGCTGGATGGCGACAGCGCCGGCACGGAGTTGACCGGTAGCCTTGCCGCCCCGGCTGAGCGGCTCTATACCGGCGCCCGAACCCGCCTTCTGGAGGCGCCGCCATGACCGCCCGGTCGACCATTGGGCCGCGCCCAATCCGCCGCGCGCTGATTTCGGTCAGCGACAAGAGCGGCATCGCGCCGTTCGCGCGAGCGCTGGTGGAGCGCGGCGTTGCGCTGATCTCGACCGGCAATTCGGCGCGAACGCTCGCCGAGGCCGGTCTGCCGGTGACCGAGGTCGCGGCGGTGACCGGTTCCCCGGAAATGCTCGACGGCCGGGTCAAGACATTGCACCCGGCGATCCACGGCGGGCTCTTGGCGCGGCGCGACCGCCCCGACCACCTCGCGACCTTGGCTGAGCACGGCATCGGCGAAATCGACCTTCTCGTGTCGAACCTCTACCCGTTCGCACAAACCGTGGCCTCGGGCGCCGGCCGCGAGGCGTGCGTCGAGAATATCGATATCGGCGGCCCGGCGCTGATCCGCGGCGCTGCAAAAAACCACGAATTCGTCACGGTCGTGACCGACCCGGCCGATTACGATGCCGTGCTCGCCGACATGGCGGCGAATGACGGCGCGACAAGCGTTGCGCTGCGCCGCCGCCTGGCGCGCAAGGCCTATGCGCTGACCGCCGCCTACGATGCGGCGATCGCGCTGTGGTTCGCGAAGGACGAGGGTGTCGTCTTTCCGGAGACATTGGTCGGCGCCGCGCGGCTCGTCGAGGAGACGAGATACGGCGAAAACCCGCACCAGAAAGCCGCCTTCTACCGCACCGACGACCAACGGCCGGGGGTGGCGAGTGCGCGTCGGCTGCAAGGCAAGGAACTGTCCTACAACAACTACGCCGATACCGATGCCGCCTTCGAACTGGTCGCTGAATTCACCGAGCCGGCGGTCGCGATCATCAAGCACGCCAACCCGTGCGGCGTCGCGCTCGGCGCCGGCCTGCATGAGGCCTGGGTCAAGGCGCTTGCCTGCGATCCGGTCAGCGCGTTCGGCGGCATCGTCGCGGTCAACCGGACGCTCGACACCGCGACCGCCGCCGCGATCAGCGAAATCTTCGTCGAGGTCGTCATCGCGCCGGAGATCGAGGCCGCCGCGGCGGAGATTCTGGCGCAAAAGCGGCTGGTGCGCGTGCTGGTCGCCGGCGGGATGCCCGATCCAAGGGCGGAGGCCTGGACGACGCACGACGTGTCGGGTGGGCTCCTGATCCAGGAACGCGACCGCGTCGCCGCGACCCGCGACATGCTGAAGGTGGTGACAAAGCGCGCGCCGACCGAGGCTGAAATCGCCGACCTCTTGTTCGCCGACACAGTCGCGAAGCATGTCAAATCAAACGCGATCGTGTTCGCCAAGGATAGCGCGACGGTCGGCATCGGCGCCGGCCAGCCGAGCCGGGTCGACAGCGTCAAGATCGCCGCGATGAAGGCCGCCGAGATGGGCCGGATGGCGGGATTGTCGGAGCCGCCGACCCGCGGCTCGGTCGTCGCCTCGGACGCGTTCTATCCGTTCGCCGACGGACTCGAAGCCGCGATCGCGGCTGGGGCCACCGCGGCGATCCAGCCCGGCGGCTCGCGCCGCGACGCCGAGGTGATCGCCGCCGCCGACCAGGCCGGCATCGCGATGGTGTTCACCGGCGTCCGCCACTTCCGCCACTAAGTCCTATTCTGCTGCTGCGGCGACAGCGGGCGCACGCACGATGCGGGCTTCGCGGATCGGCAGGTTGCTGAGCGCCGCCATCGTCGCGAGCAGTGCGTCGGCGTACCACATCCAATTGTAATCGCCGAAATTGGCAACCGCGAGGCCGCCGAGCCAGGCGCCGTAAAACCCGCCGAGCTGGTGCGACAACAGGGTCAGCCCGAACAGGGTCGCGAGATACTGCACGCCGAACAATTTGCCGACGAGCCCGGCGGTCGGCGGCACCGTCGCCAGATAACTTACGCCGAGCGCGGCGGCGAACACATAGAAGGTCAGCGCCGTCTTCGGCGCCATCAGGTACAGCAGCACGGCGACGGCGCGCGTCAGATAGATCCAGAACAACAGGTGCTTCATGCGGTAATGGTTGCCGAGCCAGCCGGCGCCGAGGCTGCCCGCGACGTTGGCGAGGCCGATGATCGCGAGAGAATTGGCGGAGATCGATGGCGACAATCCGCACAGGCTCACCTCGCCCGGCAGATGCGTCACCAGAAACGCGACGTGAAAGCCGCAGGTGAAGAAACCGAGATGCAGCAGCCAATAGCTCGGCTCGGCGGCGGCGAGCCGCAACTGCGCCCGCAACGTCGTCACCGGCATCGCGACGGCGCCGGTCGTGACGTGAAGCGGCTCGCGGCGGCGGAGCGGCCAGGCGAACGGTATCATCAACAGGCTCGCGCCGGCGACGGCGAACATCGCCGTCATCCAACCGAAACCGGAGATGATCGCCTGCACAATCGGCGCGAAAACGAACTGGCCGAGCGAGCCGCCGGCGTTGACAAAACCGGCCGCAAAAGAGCGCCGCTCGGGCGGGAGGCGCTGCATCATCGAGCCGATCAGGATCGAGAAGCTCGCGGCGCCCGCCCCGATCGCACTGACGATGCCGAGCGCTCCGATCAGTTCGCCTTCCGTATGTACGAACGGGATTGCCGCCATCCCGAGCGCGAGCAGAATGCCGCCGATGACGATGACGCGGCCGGCGCCGTAGCGGTCGGCGAGCGCGCCGAAGAAGGGCTGCGCCGCACCCCACACGAACTGGCCGATCGCCACTGCCAGGCTGATCGACACGATGCCGAGCCCGGTCGCCTGATCGAGCGGTGCGACGAACAGCCCGATCGTCTGCCGTCCGCCGGTCGTGATCAGCAGGATCGCGGCGGCGGCGAGCGGCAATGTCCAGCGAAGCGGCAGACGCATTATCCGGGGTCCCCCTGAATAGGCGTATCTGCGCCTATGTAGAGTTTTCGTTCCGCGGATGCAATGCTGCCCACTCCCGCTACCCCTAGACCGGCGGTCCCGGCGAAAGCCGGGACCCACTGGTCAGCTTCTCGCGCGGCGGAAAAGTGGATCCCGGCTTTCGCCGGGACGCCGATTTGCTGCCAGCGGTCGCTCCCCTACGGTCAACGCGGTTTGTCGAGGGTGCGCGGGTCGTCGATCGCGAAATGGAGGTGCTCGGTCGGCTGCGGCGTCGCGGTCACGAGGCCGACCCCGTCGGGCGCCTCGAAGCGGTGCCAGGTGTTCTGCGGCACAATGATGACCATGCCGGCGCTCAGCGCGACCGATTGCGGTCCGTCCGCGGTCATCAAATGCACGGTCGTCCTGCCCTCGACAATCTGCACGATCTCGTCGCCATTGGGATGCCGCTCCCATGCGCTGTCGCCCTGAAATTTGGCCGCGAACATCCCGCCGTCGCGATATGCGGCAAGCTTCGCGAAGGCGCCTTCCCGATCGGCCTCCGGCGTCTCGGGTGTGCGCCCGCGCAACGTTCTCAGCTTCGCCATTTCGCCGTTCAAATCGAGCGTCGTGATCATCGCTTTTCTCCATTCTCGATCGTATCGAGCGGCCAGACCGGGCGGCGCACCTTGTCGAACAGCTCCGGCGTGTAATGCGGCTGACATAAGGCGCCGGTATCCACGAGGATGACCTCGCGCGCGATCGGCTCGAAGGCGGCGCGGAAATGCTGCATCGATTTGACGCACACGGTCGTGTAGCGCGCCGGGTCGATGCCCAATGAGGTGAACTGCGCGAGATCAACGGCTTGCCCGTTATTCGTCATGCAGATGATGTCGATGCCGCCGACGCGGAACACCATCGAGGGCCCGTAATCGCGCTCCACGCCGCCCCCCATCGGTCCGTAGGCGACGAATTTGCCGTTGGTCAGATGCGTGACCTCGCCCGTGAGGCGAAGCGGTCCGCCGCCGAGCGTCGGATCGGTCTTGCCGCCGATCGCGATCGTCGTCTGCATGCCGACCCCGGCGCGCCTGCCCTCGGCTACCGCCTCAGGATCGCAGATCGCGTGGAACGCGACCGACTCGGCACGAGCCTCGACGAGGCCCTTCAGAAACGCCGTCGCATCGCCATAGCCGCCGCCACCCGGGTTGTCCGTGAAGTCGGCGACGACGAGCGGCTTGTCGCCGGGCTTGCCCGCTTTTGCCCGCGCGACCGCTTCGGCCACCGACAGCATCGCGACGGAGTTGTAGTCACGGGTCTGCCAGGCGTGATCCATGAACTCCTCCGCGGCGGCATGCCCGCGCGGAATGGCCGCGCCGCGATTCAGGTCGACGGTGACCGTCACCGATGGGCCGACATCTCGGATATTCGCCAGCGCGAAACCCGCGCAGATGCTGACGACCAACGCCTCGCCGGATTTTTCGAGCGCCTCACCGCGCGCGATCAGCTCCGCCATCGGCCCTTTCTGAGTGCGGCCCCAATCGAGCCCATGCATCATCGGCCGGCGAGCGATGACCGTCTTCGGCTTGACCTCACGCCGTATCGCGCGCTCAAGCAATTCGGCGCCCTGCCAAGCGCGCTCGTACGCGTCGATATGCGGATAGGTGCGAAAGGCGATCAGCGCGCTCGCATTGTCGGCCATCAGCTGCGTCACATTGGCGTGCAGGTCCAAGGTCACGATAATCGGCACATCGGGGCCGAGAATGCGGCGGAGGCGCGCCAGGAGTTCGCCCTCGCCGTCTTCATAACTGTCGACAACCATCGCGCCATGCAGGTGCAGCAAGACCCCGTCGATCGGCTTCTGCCGCTCGGCCGCATCGAGCATGATCCCGCCGATCTGTTCGAACGCGTCGTCAGTGACGGTGCCCGACGGGTTGGCATTGGCCGAGACCGGATGGATCAAGGTCCAGCCGTACTTGTCGGCCGCCTCGAAGGTCGCACCGAGCGCCGAGCGGGTGCCGCGGAACGCCGCCGGGATCTCATTGTCGCGGTGGAAGTCGCGTCGCCGCCACAGCGCCATGTCGGTCTTCTGGACGCTGAACGTGTTGGTCTCGTGCATGAACCGGCCGGTCAGGACGCGCTTCACGGTTCGGGTCTCCTTGGTGACTTCCCGGCGATCTTAAAGGGCCAACGCATATCCGGTCGCGACAAATTAGGTCCCTGCGCAGGCAGGACCCATCCGGCAACCGCTCGAACAGCGGGCCAATGGGTCCCGGCCTGCGCCGGGACCCTACCAGCGAACCGGTGCATCCCGGCATGCCTGCTCTGGTATCGTGATTGCAAGAGACGGCCGGGCAGGAAGGGGCGAGATGGAAAAGTTTTGGCTAAAACTGGCGCTGCTCGCGGCGATGATCGCGGTGCCGGGAGCGGCGCGGGCGGACAAGGTTTTGCGCGTCGTGCCGCATGCCGATCTGAAAATCGTCGATCCCTACGCGACGACGGCGACGATCACGTTGATGCACGGCCAGATGATCTACGACCAGCTGTTCGCGTGGAACTCGAAACTCGAACCGAAGCCGCAGATGGTCGATCATTACGAGATTTCGCCCGACCGGCTTGTCTATACCTTCACATTGCGGCCTGGTCTCAAATTCCACGACGCCCAGCCGGTCACGACGCGCGACGTCATCGCCTCGCTGAAACGCTGGATGGCGCGCGACGTGCTCGGTCAAGCGATGACCCACTTTATCGAGGAATTCCAGCCTGTTGACGATAAGACTTTCGTGCTGCGTCTGAAGGAGCCTTTTGGCTTTGTCGAGACCGCCTTTGCGATCAGCGCCGGCACCGCGCCCGTCATCATGCGCGAGAAGGACGCGCTGACCGACCCCTTCAAGAGCATCACCGAGACAATCGGATCGGGGCCGTTCAAGTTCGTCGCCGCGGAGTGGAACCCCGGCGCGAAGACGGTCTACGAACGGAACCCGGATTACGTGCCGCGCTCCGACCTGCCCGACGGCAATGCCGGCGCCAAGATCGCGAAGGTCGACCGGGTCGAATGGATCGTGTTGCCCGACCCGTTCACGAAGTCGAGCGCGATCCAGAGCGGCGAAGTCGACATCATCGACCAGCTCCCAAACGACCAGATCCCGGTCCTCGAAAAATCGAAGGACGTCGTCCTCGACCGCACCTCATTTCTGGCGGCGATCGGCTACATCCGGCCGAACCACCTCTATCCGCCCTTCGACAATCCGAAAGCGCGGCAGGCGCTCGCGATGACGGTCAACCAGGAGGAGTATCTGAGCGCCGCCTTTGGCGACGAGCGCTGGTGGCGCGCCTGCTATTCATTCTTCGTCTGCGGCAGCCCGAACGAAACCGAAGCGGGATCGGAGCCCTACCTAAAACAGGATCTGGCCCGCGGCAAGGCCTTGCTCGCCGAGACCGGCTACAAGGGCGAGAAGGTCACGCTGATCAACACGCACGAGATCGCCAGCATCGGCGCGCTCGGCGACGTGACCGCGAACAATCTCCGGAAGCTCGGCATCAATGTCGAGATCGCCGACAGCGATTGGGGCACCTTGGTCGCGCGCCGCGCCAAGAAGGACCCGCCGGACAAAGGCGGCTGGAACCTGTTTCACACGACATCGGGCGGCGCCAGCGTCTATTCGCCGGTGACGAATTTCACAATCGACTCCGGCTGCGGCCGCACCAACTGGTTCGGCTGGCCGTGCGACCAGCCGACCGAAGCGCTCCGCCGCGATTATCTCCGGGCGCCCGACGAGACCGCACGCCGCGCCGTGCTGGTCGCCTTGCACCAGCGGCTGTGGGAGGCGTTACCGACGATCCCGATCGGCTCTTACGTGACGCCCTATGCGGCGCGCAGCAACGTGCACGGCATCCTCAAATCGAGGCCGATCGTGTTCTGGAACATCGACAAGGACTGACCGGGGGATTGACCCGGGGCAACACCATCCTTATGTTCCGCGCCTTCCCGAGGACTTTGCCATGAAGATCGCCAATTCACTGAAGACGTTGAAAAAGCGCGACAAGAACTGCCGCATCGTGCGGCGCAAGGGGCGCGTCTACGTCATCAACAAGACCAATCCGCGCTTCAAGGCGCGCCAGGGCTAAGGACCGCCAGCAAATAGGACCGCCGGCCTCTGGCCGGCATGCCGGCGGGACGCCGGCGCTCCGACACCAAGCAGACGTCATCGCGAGGCGCCGTCAGGCGCCGCGGCAATCCCCCCGAAGCTGGTACGAGATTGCCTCGCTGCGATCGCGATGACAGATTAACTCAATGGAAATGCCGGCCCCGAACCAGACGGTCATCGCGCGGCGCGACGAGATCGCCGCCGCGTTGCGCCGGATCGTGGCAGGCGAAGGCGTCATTGTTTCCGAGCCCGAGCGCCGCGCCTATGAAAGCGATGGGCTGACCGCCTATCACCAGCCGCCGCTCGTCGTCGTGCTGCCCTCGACCGTCGCCGAGGTCGCGGCGGTGCTGCGTTACTGCAAGAGTGAGGGCATCAAACTCGTGCCGCGCGGCGCCGGCACCTCGCTGTCGGGCGGCGCGCTGCCGCTCGCCGACGGCGTCCTCCTCGGCATGGCCAAGTTCAACCGCATCCTCGACATCGATTACGACAATCGCTGCGTTGTCGCGCAGCCCGGCGTCACCAATCTCGGCATCACCCACGCGGTCGAGGGCGCCGGCTTCTACTATGCGCCCGACCCGTCGAGCCAGATTGCCTGCTCCATTGGCGGCAACGTCGCGGAAAATTCGGGCGGCGTGCACTGCCTCAAATACGGGCTGACGACGAACAATCTGCTCGGCCTCGAAATCGTGCTGATCGATGGCGAGATCGTGCGCCTCGGCGGCAAGCATTTCGATTCCGAGGGCTACGATCTGATGGGCGTCTTGACCGGCTCCGAGGGCCTCCTCGGGGTCGTCACCGAGGTCACCGTGCGCATCCTGAAAAAACCGCCGACCGCGCGCGCCCTGCTGATCGGCTTCGCGAGCGTCGAGGATGGCGGCAATTGCGTTGCCGCGATCATCGGCGCCGGCATCATCCCGGGCGGCATGGAGATGATGGACCGGCCGGCGATCCACGCCGCCGAGGATTTCGTGCACGCCGGCTATCCGCTCGATGTCGAGGCCTTGCTGATCGTTGAGCTCGACGGGCCGGAAGCGGAGGTGGATCACCTGATCGCCAGGGTCGAGGCGATCGCCCGCGACAACCGCGCGGTCTCGGTGCGGATCAGCCAAAACGAGGCCGAGCGGCTGTCTTTCTGGGCCGGCCGCAAGGCGGCGTTTCCGGCGGTCGGCCGCATTTCGCCCGATTACTACTGCATGGACGGGACGATCCCGCGCGCCCGGCTCGCCGAGGTATTGACCCGCATCAGCGAATTGTCGGTCCAACACGGTCTCGCCGTCGCCAATGTCTTTCATGCCGGTGACGGCAACCTGCATCCCTTGATCCTGTACGACGCCAACAAGCAAGGCGAAATCGAGCGAGCCGAAGAATTTGGCGCCGACATCCTAAAGCTCTGCGTGAAGGTCGGGGGCGTGTTGACCGGCGAGCACGGGGTCGGGGTCGAGAAGCGCGACCTGATGGGGACGATGTTCGACGAAATTGATCTCGCGCAGCAGCAGCGCCTCAAATGCGCCTTCGACCCGGACGGTCTGCTCAATCCGGGCAAGGTCTTCCCGCAGCTGCATCGCTGCGCCGAATTGGGCCGGCTCCATGTCCATCGCGGCCACCTGCCCCACCCCGAACTGCCCCGCTTTTAGTCCCCTCGTCATCCCGGCGAAGGCCGGGATCCACGGCGGCCAACGCAAGAGCGGTTGATGAGTGGATCCCGGCTTTCGCCGGGATGACAATCCTGGGCAACTCGCTAAGTTGGCTTCATGGCGCGTTTCACGCCCACCGACATCGATGAATTGCGCGAAGCAGTCGCGGATGCGCTCGCGGCCGAGGAGCCGCTCGAACTGATCGGCGGCGGCTCGAAGCGCGGGCTCGGCCGCCCCCTTCAGACCGCGCATACGTTGGATCTCTCGCGTCTCTCGGGCATCCGCGACTACGCGCCGAGCGAATTGGTGTTGACCGCCGGCGCGGCGACACCGCTCGCCGAGATCGAGCGTGCTCTTGCCGAAAACGGGCAGATGCTGGCCTTCGAGCCGCCCCGCTGGGGCGGCCTGCTCGGCATCGAAAACGCGGCCCCGACCCTCGGCGGCATCTTGGCCTGCAACCTGTCCGGATCGCGCCGCATCAAGGCCGGCGCGGCGCGCGACCATTTTCTCGGGTTTCGCGCGGTCAGCGGCCGCGGCGAAATCTTCAAGGCCGGCGGCAAGGTCGTCAAAAACGTCACCGGCTACGATTTGCCAAAGCTGATGGCCGGCTCTTACGGAACTCTTGCGGCACTTGAAGAAACGGCCATTAAAGTATTGCCACAGCCTGAAACTGTCGCCACCGTGTTATTCGCCGGCGTCGCGCCCGAAGCAGCCGGACAGCTGATGAGCGCGGCGCTCGGCTCGGCGCACGAAGTCTCGGGTGCGGCCTATCTGCCATCGGGCACGTCGCTGCCGTTGGCCTTGCCGGTTCGTCCCGGCACGGTCGCCTTTCGGGTCGAGGGCCCTGCGCCCTCCGTGGCTTTCCGCCGCGAGGCGCTAATGCGCGAGCACAAAGAGAGCGGCGCGAGTTCAATGCTCGACGAGCCCGAGTCGATCGCGTTCTGGCGAGCGATCGGCGAAGCAGCGCCGCTTTCGGCTCTGGGCGAACGGGCGATCTGGCGGGTTTCGGCCGCCCCCGCGCGCGGCGCCGCGCTCGGCGAAATGCTGGCGCGGGCGCTCGACGCCGTGTGGTTTCTCGATTGGGGCGGCGGCCTCTTATGGATTGCCGTCCCAGAAGATGGCGATGCCGGCGCGCAGAGGATCCGCGCCGCGATCCACGGCAATGACGGGCGCGGCACCGGCCACGCGACCTTGGTCAAGGGCTCGCCGGCCTTGCGCCGCGCCGTGCCGGTGTTCGGGCCGCAACCGCCCGCGCTCGCCGCCCTGTCGCGGCGGGTCAAAGATGCGTTCGACCCCCGCCATATTTTGAACCCCGGCCGCATGTACGAGGGCAGCTGATGGATGCGCATCTCGGACCGCCGGCGGTCCAGAAGATAATGACAGGTTGAAAGTAGCGTGCGGACCGAGTTCTCGCTGGCCCAGCTCGCGGACCCCGACACCGCGGCATCGGAAAAGATCCTGCGCGCCTGCGTCCATTGCGGCTTCTGCACCGCGACCTGCCCGACCTATGTGCTGCTCGGCGACGAGCTCGACAGCCCGCGCGGCCGCATCTACCTGATCAAGAACATGCTCGAAGGCGGTGGCCCGGTTGGTGCCGAGACCGTCAAGCACATCGACCGCTGCCTCTCCTGCCTCGCCTGCATGACGACCTGCCCGTCGGGCGTCAACTACATGCACCTGGTCGATCATGGCCGCCATCATATCGAGACGCATTACCGCCGTCCGTGGACCGAACGCCTGCTGCGGTATTGGCTCGGCCGCATCTTGACGCAGCCCGGTTTGATGCGGGCGGCCTTGCAAGCTGCGCGGCTGGTCAAACCATTCGCTGGATTGTTTCCCAATCGCTTACGGCCGCTTGTTTCACTAACCCCTGAAGTCATTCCCGCCGTCTCGCCCGTCGATCGCCCACAGATCTTTCCGGCCGAAGGCGAGCGGCGGATGCGGGTTGCGTTGCTGCCGGGGTGCGCCCAGCAGGTGCTCGCGCCGGAGATCAACGAGGCGACGATCCGATTGCTGACGCGCCTCGGTGCGGAGGTCGTCGTCGCGCCGGGCAGCGGCTGCTGCGGCGCCCTCCCGCATCATCTCGGCGACGAGGCGCCGGCGCTCGCGCTGGCCCGCGCCAATGTCGACGCATGGGAGAAGGCACGCGAAACGGGCGAACTCGATGCGGTCGTCGCCAACGCATCGGGCTGCGGCACAATGCTGAAGGATTACGGATTTCTGCTGCGGACCGACCCGGCCTATGCCGAGAAGGCCGCGCGGATCGCCGCTCTGGCGCGCGATATCAGCGAGGTTGTCTCCGATCTCGGATTGCGCGGTGCGGCCCCCATTGCGAAATTGCGCATCGCCTATCACTCGGCCTGCTCGCTGCAGCACGGCCAGAAAATCGACCGCGTGCCCAGAGCCCTGCTCACCGCCGCCGGGTTCGAGGTCGTCGATGTGCCGGAGGGGCATCTGTGCTGCGGTTCGGCCGGCACCTATAATCTGCTGCAGCCGGAACTCGCCGCTGCCCTGCGCGACCGCAAGCTCGCCAATATCGCGCTGACCCGCGCCGACGTGGTCGCCGCCGGCAATATCGGTTGCATCACGCAGCTCGCGCGGGATGCGCCGATCCCGGTCGTGCACACCGTCGAACTGCTCGATTGGGCGTCCGGCGGCCCCAGACCCGCGAAGCTCTCGCCCATCGCCAAATCGTGACCATGCGAACCAATTGACCGGCGCGCCCGGTTGCGAAAAGCTTATCGGCAATTCAACCTAAACGAGACGGGGGAGGAGACGATGACGGGATCTTGGCGAGCCGTTGCATTGGCCACGGCCGTATGGTTGTCGCTGACGAGCCCGCCCGCCAAAGCATGGGAGCGGGGAGAGGTCAAAAATTTTGCGACGATCCCGGTCTTCACGCCGAAGGGCAGCGGCAACGGGCCGTTCTGCCCCAATAGCGCGGCATCATGCACCTCCGATATCGAGGGCGTCGCAGTCGGGCCTGACGGCACCGTCTACACGCCGAGCTTCGGGTTCAACAGCGACGGCGCGCTCGGCGGCTATGGCGAACTGTTCCTGTTCACATCGAACGGTCAGCTCATAAAGCATTTCCCGGTTACCGGATCGAGCCCCCACCTGATCGGACTGGTCTACCAGCAATCGTCCGGCAACGTATTGGTAGCCGATCTCGGCTCTGGCGTCGTGTGGCGGGTCAATCCGCTCTCCGGCGCTACCTCGGCGTTCATGTCGGCGCCGACCATCATTCCCGGCAAAACCCCTGGCCTGAACGCCCTGACCATAGATAGGGCCGGCAATGTCTACACCTCGGACTCTTTCCAGGGCGTCATCTGGAAGAACCGTCCCGAGGGCGGCACGCCAACCGCATGGTATTCCCCAACCAACCCGGGTCAGAACGATCTGTTGCTGCCGGACGCCAATGTCGGAGAGACGCTGATCCCGCCGTTCGGCGCGAACGGCATCGAGTTCAGCAACGACGGGAAAACGCTGTTCGCGATGAACACCGCCTACCACTCGATCGTGAAGATCCCCGTCAACTCCGATGGCAGCGCCGGAACCGGATCGGTCTTCACCACCGGCATCAACGCGCCCGACGGGCTGGCGGTGGACAGCCGCGGCCATCTTTGGGTCGCGGCCAATCAGGGCGACGAGATCGTCGTTATCGATCAGACCGGCACGGTAATCGCGAAACGGGGCGATTTCGACGGCCTCACCGATGACGGCTCGATCCGCGGCCTGTTGTTCCCGGCCAGCGTGGCATTCAGCCCGGACCAACGGCGGCTCTACATAACCAACCTCGCGCTCTATCTGCCATTCGCCGGCGTGCCCTCGATCGCGGTCGATTCCGGTTGGACCCTGGAGACCAAGCGCTACAACCTCGCCGTGATCGATGTTTCGCCGGAGGATGAGCCGGGCGAGCGGCGTTAGGCCGTCGGCACCGTCGCCGCGGCCCGCAGCCGGCGCAGCACAAGCGGAAACACAACAGACAGCGCCAGCGCGCTGAGCCCGATCACGGTCGGCCACAGGACGGCCTGCGGCCAATTGCTGCCGCCGAGCAGCGCGCGCCCGCCGGCGGCGCCGAGATCGGCATAGGCGACCGTCAGCGGCAACTGGCCGAAGAAGGACCCCAGCGCATAAGCGCCGAGCCGAACGCCGGTAAGCCCCAGCGCGTAATTTGCCAGGCTGTGCGGGATGATGGGCACGAGCCGCAGGATCGTGACCATGCGCCAACCGCCGCTTTCAGCGCGCGCCAGCAGGGCCGCCGCTCGCCGCCAGCCGACCCGCTCGGCGAGCCCGCCTCCGAAATAGCGCGCCAGCAGAAAGCCGGCGACCGCGCCCAACAGACTGCCGAGCGCCGCCCATAGCATTCCCCACCACATGCCGAAAACAAGGCCGGCGCCCAGCGCCAGCAGAGTGCGCGGCACGAAGAGCAGGCTCGCGGCGACATGCAGTGCCAGAAAAACGAGCGGCGCTGTTGGACCGCCGGCGGTCATCTCGGTCAGCGCGGCGGGTTCGAACACGCCCCGCCAATGCCATGCGGCAAGGATCCCGGCGCCGAGCAGCCCGAGCGCGACCAGCCGTCCGGCATGGTCCTTTACGCTGGTCATGCAACCGGCTCGGCGGGTCGGCGTAGCGGCCGCGACGAATGCGCAATGTGATCGGCGGGCGCGTCCTCAATCAGCCGGGGCAAGGCGGCGCGCCGGCGCAACCAGATGACGCCGAGGAGATCGACAATGCCGACCCAGAGCCGGTCGAAAACACCATAATTCGACTTGCCGCGCTGGCGCGGCCGATGGTTGACCGGGACCGAACGCACCATGCCGCCTTCGCGCAATACCAGGGCGGGCAAAAAGCGATGCATGTGGTCGAAATAGGGCAGATCGAGAAACAGCGCGCGGCCGAACAGCTTGAGGCCGCAACCGGTATCGGGCGTGTCGTCACGCAGCAAACCGCGGCGCACCGCATTGGCGATCCGCGAGGACCGGCGCTTTGACCAGCTGTCCTGGCGGCGGGTGCGCTGGCCGGCAATCAGCAGAGGCGGTTGGGCAGGGCTCGCGTGCGCGATCTTCCACAAAGCGGGGATGTCGGCCGGGTCGTTTTGCCCATCGCCGTCGAGCGTCGCGATCCATGTGCCGCGCGCCGCCTTGACCCCGCTGCGGATCGCGGCGCTCTGTCCGGCGCTTTCGGCATGGCGCACCAGCCGAAGGCGCGGCATCGATCGTTGCAAATGGCGGATCTCGGCAGCCGTCGTATCGGTGCTGCCGTCATCGACATAGACGATCTCGTAATCGACCAGCCCGTCGAGCGCGGCAGCAATTTCGGCGACGAGCGGGGCGATATTGCCGGCCTCGTTCTTGACCGGGATGACGACCGAAAGATCCATGCGCTTAATGCCGCCGGACCACGCCGCAGCCCCGGCGATTTCCCCCAACAAGCCGCCGGAACAGACCTAGCACGTTTCCTAAGGACCCACAAATCACCCGGCCCAACCTGGAACTTGGGGCCGGCGCGGGGGCTTCACACTAGTAGGATGACTGACCAAGAAGTAGACGAATTGGCCGCGATCCTGGTGCATGAGCATGGGAGCGAGGCGCTTGAGGTCGCCGAGGACCGGCGCTCGGTGCACGAGGCCGGCTCGGATGCGTACGAGGTCTGGACCCGCATCGCCGGCGCGGTCAACCGCCTGCTCGGAGCGTCCGAAACGGTGATGGCGGGCGGCCAAAATTCGCCGTCCATGCGCCGTCAATAGCGCAGCCGGTAATAGACGTTGCCGATCATCTCGTGCAGCGCGGAGAAACTGTCGTGCAGGGCGGCTATGCTCGGCAGGACGTCGTCGATGCGGCGCAGCCGGGCAAAATCGCGCGGCGCCGGCCAAGGCAACGGCTTCAACCCGGCGCGCCCGAATGCCCATAATGCCCGCGGCATGTGCCAGGCGTGGGTTACGACGACGACGGTCGCGATGCGCTCGGGCGTCAGCAAGCGCGCCGTGTAAACCGCGTTCTCGTAGGTCGTGCGGGACTGGTCGTCCCTCCATGTGACCGGGACGCCGAAATCCTGCTGCAGCGCGGCTTGCATCAGATCGGCCTCCGCCGACTGCGGCGGGAACACGCGGCCGCCGCTGACAGCGACCGGCAGATGCAGGTTGCGATAGGCTTCGGCGGCGTAAAACACGCGCTCCAGCGACAGCGGCGCGAGCGTGTCGGGCGCCGCCGCGCCGTCGCCGACATGCACACCGCCGCCGAGCACGACGATCGCCTGCGCGGAAGCCAGATCCGCGGCCTCGGGAATGCCGGTCTCGACCTGTTGCAGCAGAAATGATCCGACAACCGGCATTGCGAGCAGATAGAGAGCCGCCGAGGACAGGACGGCCACGGCGATCCCGAATCCGCGCCAGCGCAATGCCAGCAGCGCGCCGACCAGGCTCAGCAGGATGAATACGGCCGGCGGCGTCAGAAACCCGTACGAGATCAGATCGGACATTGCCGCTGGCGCCTCTTGCCCCTCACCCGGCCGGCGCTTCGCGCCGGCCACCCTCTCCCCGCAAGCGGGGCGAGGGTTTGAGGCAGCAGCCGCTCACATTCCCTCTCCCCGCTTCAGCGGGGGAGAGGGTGCCGAGCGTAGCGAGGCGGGTGAGGGGCTATTAGACGGATGTCAGCCGGCGCGGGTGTAGCGCTTGCAGACGAGGCGGAGATGGTCGCGGAAATGCGGCCGCAGCTTGCGCGTCCATTCCGTGTCGGCGGCGCTCTTCCAGGCCGGGGTCGCCTGCACTTCGGGCGACACAAGGTGATAGAGCGCGACATAGCGGCGGTTGGCGCTCGTCGCGCGGAAGCGGCGCGCGCACAACACGCCCGGCACCGCGGCGAGCATCGGGATGTGCTCGGTGTTGTACCACTCGTTGAACTCGGCCTCGTGCGCCGGCTCGACATTCATCGCGTTGAGCAGCAGGCCACCGGCATTGTCGGGCGGCAGCGCATCGCCCGGCAGCACCTGGTCGCCCTCGAAGCGCATCAGCCGCTCGACCCGGCTCGTCACCCGCTTCGACCAGGGCGACAAATTCTCGCCGCCGATCGCGCGATAACCCGGGCTCTGCAATACGCCGCTGCTTTCGAGGTCGTAGGTCGCGACCGAGATCTTCGGATCCTGCGTGCCGATCCACCGCTGACACAGCAGAAAGCCGGGCACGCGCTGCCGCTCGGGCAAGTGCTCCGTATCGTACCAGTCGTGAAATTCGTCCTCGGCCGCGCCGCCGATGTTCATCGCCGCGATCAATATGCCCTTGGCCATCGTCCAAGCCCTCCCGTACCGCGCCGATATCGACGCCTTCCGCGAGCAGAATACGGGAAATCGAGGGCCGGCGTCAGCCCGCCGCCGCCTTCTGCCCGGCCCGCGCGACAGCGCCGTCCACCAGCCTCGCGGCCTCGGCCGCATCGGCCCAGCCATGGACCTTCACCCATTTGCCGCGGTCGAGGTCTTTGTAATGCGTGAAGAAATGCGCGATCTGGTCGCGCAGCCCGGCCGGCAGATCGGTATGCGAGACGAGCGTCTCGTCGAAACGGTGCGGTGTATCGATCGGCAACGCGATGATCTTGTCATCGCGGCCGTGCTCGTCTTCCATCAGCAGCACCCCGACCGGCCGGCAACGCATGACCGCGCCGGGCAGAACCGGGTCGGGGGTCACCACTAGCACATCGATCGGATCGCCGTCCTCCGCCAGCGTGTGGGGCACGAAGCCGTAATTGCCGGGGTAATGCATCGCGGTTGGCAGAAAGCGGTCCACAAACAGCGCGCCGGAGGCCGGATCGAACTCGTATTTGACCGGTCCGCCCTGCGGGATTTCGATGACCGCGTTGATGTCGCCGGGCGGATCGCGCCCAACCGGAATTTTGCTGATGTCCATCGCAGCTCCAACCGCGCGGGACAGGCGAGGTTCCGCCGCGCGCGGCTAGGCGCCGCCGTAAACCGGAATAACCGCCCCGCGCGTCACGCGGTTGTCGGGAGACGCGAGAAAGGCGATGACCTCGGCGACCGCGGCTGGCGCGACCCAGCTGGCGTGGTCGGCATCGGGCATCGCCTTGCGGTTGGCCGGCGTGTCGAGCACCGACGGCGCGACGGCGTTGATCCAGATTTCCTCGCCCGCGGTTTCCTGCGCCAGCGCCTCGGTCATTGCCGCGACCGCGGCCTTTGCCGTCGCATAGGCCACCATGCCCGAGCCGAGCCGCGGTTCGAGCCCCGGGCGCGCCGCGACATTCACGATGCGGCCGCCCTTGGCGTTCCCGGGGCCGGGCTCACCGCGGCTGCGGATCGCGCGGATCGCCGCGGCCGAGCACAGAAACGACGACAGTGCGTTCATCTGGAACTGGTCGGCGAAGTCGACCGCCGAGGTCTCGGCGACCGGCGACATCGCAAAGCCGCCCGCCAGGTGAATCGATCCCCAGAGCGGCGGCAGGCTCGCATAAAACCGCCGCACCGCCGCCTCGTCGGCGAGATCGAGGCCGCGGGTGATGTGCACGCCCGGATCGTCGCGGTGCGGGTACTTCTCGAGTTCGGCGGCGACCATGTTCGTGACATGGCACACCGCGCCGGCGGCACGCAGCGCGCCGACGGCCGCGCAGCCCAACGCGCCGGTCCCGCCGGTGACGACGACATTCGCGCCGTGATAAGCCACCATGGCATGATCTCCTGCCGCGGCGCCATCGGATCGGGGCGCCCGCCAGCGCCGGTTATATCACGCAGCGCGCGGCAGGTTCATCGGCGGATAATCCCTCAGGCGATCGCGCCCTCGGGCGCCGCAATGTCGTCGGTGCGCGCCGCCGCGACCCGCAGGATGATCTCGATGCCGCGCACGATGTCGTCGAGCGCCATCGACGGCACGCCGGCGAGGCCGGTCGCCTGGCTCGGCAAATAGGGCACGTGCAGAAAGCCGCCGCGCACCGGCAGTCTTCGGGTCGCGACGAGATGCATCAGCCCATAAAAGATGTGGTTGCAGACAAAGGTGCCGGCGGTGTTCGACACGATCGCCGGCAGACCCGCTTCGCGCAACGCCGCAACGGCGGCCTTGACTGGCAGGCCGGTGAAATAGGCAGCCGGGCCGTCGGCGGCGATCGGCCGGTCGATCGGCTGCTGGCCGTCATTGTCGGCGATGCGCGCGTCGTCGACATTGATCGCCACCCGCTCGAGCGATAACTCGGCGCGCCCTCCTGCCAGTCCGACGCACAACACAATGTCGGGCCGCACAGTGGCGAGCGCGTCTTCCAGCGCGGCGATCGCCCGCCCGAACACCGTCGGCACGATGCGGGTCTCGATCGCCAGCTCGCCAAGCCGGGCCGGCAGCCGCAATACCGCCTCGCGAGATGGGTTGACCGCATCGGCGCCAAACGGCTCAAACCCGGTGACCAGAGCTTTCATGCGACGCTCATGCGGCAGCGCGTTTGGTGGTGCGCCGCGCCGCGATCGACGCGGGAAGGAGGAGATCGGCCGGCACGCCGAAGCGCGCCCGCACGCGCTGCACCATCGCCAGGCTCAGCTCCCTTCGCCCACGCAACACTTCGCTGACACGGGCCGCTGAACCAATGAGCGGCACCAGATCCGAGCGCCGCAGGCCGTGCTGATCCATTAGATAGCGCAGCACCTCGGCGGTCTTTGGCCGGCGCGGTAGCCATTTTTCCTGCTCGTAAGCGGCAATCAGACGGGCTTGCGCCGTGAGGCGAGCCGTGTCGGCTGGCTTATCTGAAGTCATCAAGCTGTCGACAAGCGCACGGGCGCGGGCCAGTTCGGCATCGCTGTCGATGACGATTAGGGTTGCATCCATCAGATGGTCTCCGCCTCGATCCGATCATACTCCGCATGACTGCCGAAGAAGCGGATCACCAAAACACCCGCTCGATACTGCAAAGCCGCTACCACCTATAATCATTGCCCTTGATGTTAAAGATCACCCGGCTGCTTTTCAGGATACTCGCCCGGGGGTGCGATGCCTTTACCTCCTCCGGGTTACTCCAGATGGCGCGCTGCGCGATCGCGAGCCAGACATCGTATTGCGACCGCGCCGCCCTAATTCCCCTGTCTCCGGCGTGAGCCGCGAAGTAACGCTCGACGGCGTCTGTGCCGACCACGATCTTCGGCACGAACGTCGCATAGACTATCGCTTACTGAAAGCGTGCCCGGGACACCGGGAGGTGCCTCGAGAGCCCGCCGGCCGCCCCTCTCCCCGCACTGCGGGAGAGGACTTAGCGTTTTATCGCTCGGTTTAGCGCTCGGGGCGGCTGCTGCCGGTGCCTGGATTCTGCACCGAGAGGCCGACGAACTGGCTGGTGCCGTGCCGGTTCAGCAGCAGCAGGATGTCGCCGTGGGCGGCGGCCTGCTTCAGCTGCTCGGCGGCTTCTTGCGGGGTTTTTACCGGCTGCTGGTCGACCGACATGATCACGTCGCCCGGCTGGATGCCGAGCGCGGCGGCGGGGCTGTCGCTCGCGACCTTGGTCACCACGACACCCTCGACGTCCTTCGGAATGCGATACTCGCGGCGCAGGCTCGGATCGAGCGCCGACAGCTGCAGCCCGAGGCTTGTCGTGCTGGCGCCCTTGTCGTCGCCACTCGTTCCGAGGCTGGCGGAGGCCTGCTGCTCCTGCTGCGGCATTTCACCGGTCGTCGCGGTAAGCGTCATTTCCTTGCCGCCGCGGCGGACCTGCAAATCGAGCTTCTGGCCGGGCGGCATCGATGCGACGAGCCGCGGCAGGTCATGCACGGTTTTGATCGGATGCCCGTTGGCGCTCACGATCACATCGCCCGGCTTCAAGCCAGCCTTGGCCGCCGGGCTGTTGGGGGTGACTGTTGCCACCAGCGCGCCGGTCGGCTCGTCCGGGTTCATGCCCAGGCTCTTCGCGATCGTCGGCGTGATGCCCTGGACCGCGACGCCGAGCCAGCCGCGCGTCACATGCCCCTTTTCCTTGAGCTGCTCGACAACGCTTTTCGCGGTGTTCGAGGGCACCGCGAAGCCGATCCCGACCGAGCCGCCCGAAGGCGAATAGATTGCCGTGTTGATGCCGATCACCTCGCCCGAAAGGTTGAAGGTCGGGCCGCCGGAATTGCCGCGATTGATCGGGGCATCGAGTTGGATGAAATCGTCGTAGGGGCCCTCGTTGATGTTGCGGCCGAGCGCCGAGATGATCCCGGCCGTGACGGTGCCGCCCAGGGCAAACGGGTTCCCGACCGCCACCACCCAATCGCCGACCTTGCCCTCGTTGCTGTCGCCCCAGGTGACGAAGGGCAGCTTGTCCTTGGTGTCGATCTTGAGGAGCGCGATGTCAGTCTTTTCGTCGCGCCCGATGACCTTGGCGGAATGACGGCTGTTGTCCTGGAAAAGCACCGTGATCTTCTCGGAGTTGCCGACTACATGGTTGTTGGTGACGACGTAACCGGCCGGATCGATGATGAAGCCCGAGCCGAGCGCCATGACTTCGCGCCCGGTCTGCGGCATGCCGCGGTTCTCGAAAAAGCGCTTCAGCAAATCATCGAACGGCGTGGATTGATTGCCCTCTTCAGCCGAGGGATCGGCCGATGCGGCCGCCTCGCCGCTGAGCCGGGCCGAGATGCTGACGACGGCCGGCAATACCCGCTCGACCAGCGGGTTGAGGCTCGGCAGCGGAATGATCGGCTGCTTCTGAACCTGCGCCGTGATGTTCTTGCCGCCATTCTGCGGCTGTTCCTGCGCTTGCGCCGGGTTCTGCGCCTTGTCCTGCGCATCGGCGAACGCCGGCGCGAGGCAAAGGGCCAGTGCCGCAATGCCGGCAAAGAGAGCGGATCGCCGCACGCCCGGCGATGCGGCGGGGTCGAGGTGCTGGCCACAGCGCATTTGAGCCCTCCCGTAACAGGCAGAAGCGATCGGCGCAGCCGGTTGGCGAGCGCGGCTGGCATCCGGACCAACCCTCGGTCGGCGTGAGAGTTCCGGGCGGGGGCCGGACAGGCTCTGAGGCGCCGCTCGGATGCGATGCCCGCTTCCACAGCGTTTCCCTACGGAAAGAGAAGGATCAATGCCGCTGTTCCGGTCCCGCGAAATGCCCGGCGGGTTTCCCGATTTCGGGATCCGCGTGAGCTTGGAGAAGCTGTTCGGCCGTCGTCTCATCGCGGCGGCGGGCGATGCGCTGCCCTCATCAATTTATGGTTTCGTCCTGCGCTACAGCTTGCGCGAGCAGGTTTATCTGGTCGTCGTCACGCTGCTGTCGTTCCCCTTTCTGTATTATTCGCTGGACCTGCCCAAGGTGATCGTCAACCAGGCGATCGGCGGCAAGAATTTTCCGCGCGACGTTTTCGGGATCGAATTCGGCCAGATACCCTATCTCGTTCTGCTGTGCGGGGTATTTCTTCTCCTCGTTCTGATCAATGGCTGGTTCAAGTATCACCTGAACGTGCGCAAGGGCCGGGTCGGCGAACGCATGCTGCGCCGCTTGCGCTACGAGCTCTTCCACCGTCTCTTGCGCTTTCCGATGCGCCATTTCGACCGGACCGCGACCGGCGAGATCATCGCGATGCTGACCGCCGAGCTGGAGCCGGTCGGCGGCTTTATCGGCGATGCGTTCGCCTTGCCGATCGCACAGACCGGCACGCTATTGACGATCTTCATCTTCATGTTCGTGCAGAACCCGGTCCTCGGTGGCGCCGCGATCGCGCTCTACCCGGTGCAGGCCTATTTCATCCCGAAGATGCAGCGCCGCATTCGCCAGCTCGGGCGGCTGCGGGTGCGCAAGATGCGGACATTGTCCGACCGCATCGGCGAGTCGATCGCCGCGCAGGTCGAGATCCGCACCAATGCCGGCGCGCAACACCAGCTGGCCGATATCGCGCACCGTCTCGGCGAGATCTACGATATCCGGTTCGATATCTATAACCGCAAGTTCCTGGTCAAATTCCTCAACAACCTGATCAACCAGCTGACGCCGTTTTTCTTCTTCGTGATCGGCGGCTATTTTGTGATCGTCGGCGAATTGTCGTTTGGCGCGCTGGTGGCGGTGCTGGCGGCGTACAAGGAATTGTCGTCGCCATGGAAGGAGCTGCTCGATTTTTACCAGAACCAGCAAGACGTCGCGATCAAGTACGAGCAGGTCGTCGAGCAATTTCACGTCGCCAACATGCTCGACCCTCGCCTCCTGCTCGACGAGGAGGAACCGATCGAGCCGCCGCAGGGCGAGGTCGAATTCAGCAATGTCAGCCTCGTCGACAGCGACGGGCTCCGCCTGCTCGATGGAGTCAGTGCCAGCTTCCGGCTCGGCACGCATGTCGCGCTGGTCGGACCGAGCAATGGCGGCAAGAATCTGGTGCCGCAACTCCTGGCGCGGCTGCATAGGCCGACCGGCGGCCAGATCAGTCTGGGCGGCATCGATCTCGCCTCGCTGTCCTTTGCCGCTTCGGGCCGGCTGATCGGCTATGTCGGGCCGACGACGCATCTGTTCTCGGCGAGCATTCGCGACAATTTGCTGCTCGGGTTGCGGCACCGTCCCGGTGGCGCCGGAGATTCGGACGAAGAGGCGCGCGCGATCGAGCGTGAGCGGGCGATCGAGGAGGCGCGGCGCTCCGGCAATTGCGAGCTCGATATCGCCGCCGACTGGATCGACTACGCGCAGGCCGGGGTCGAGGATGCCGCCGCACTGGAGCTCCGGCTGCTGGAGATTGTCCGGACCGTCGGTCTCGACCGCGATCTTTACCGGTTCGGGCTGCGCAGCCGGCTCGATCCCGAGCGCCACCCCGATGCCGCCGAGCGGCTCCTCGAAGCGCGGCGCCGCTTCGAGCAGCGGCTTACGGGGGAGGGGCTCGTGACCTTGGTCGAGCGGTTCGACCCGGAACATTACAACGCCAGCGCGTCCATTGCCGCAAACGTGCTGTTCGGCACGCCGATCGGTCCGACCTTCGCCAATGGTGCATTGGCGGAGAACGCCTATGTCTGCCAGGTCCTCGATCAAGCCGGCCTCACCGAAGACCTGGTGCGCGCCGGACATCGCCTCGCCGGCATGATTGTCGAACTGTTCGGCGAGTTGCCGCCCGGCCATGCGCTGCTCGAGGAATTCGAGCTCGTCGGCGGCGATGAGTTGACCGAACTCGAACGGATCGTCGCTCGCGCCGAGCGCGGCGGTCTCGATACGCTGCCGCCGGCCGATCGCACGCGGCTCCTCGGCGTGGCCTTGCGACTGGTCGCGGCGCGCGACCGGCTCGGCCTGATTGACGAGACGATGCGGCAGCGGATCATCGCCGCGCGGCATGCTTTTGCCGAAGGGCTGCCGGACGAGTTGCGCGATGCCGTCGAGTTCTTCGATCCGGAGCGCTACAATGCCGCGGCGCCGGTCGAGGAAAACATCCTGTTCGGCACGATCGTCAGCGGCGAAAGCGACAGCCGGGAGCGGGTGCACGCCGCGATCGGCGAAGTCCTCGACGAGCTCGGGTTGCGCCATACGGTCGTCACGGTCGGGCTCGAATACCCGGTCGGCACCGGCGGGTCGCGGCTGTTGCCGGCGCAGCGCCAGCAGGTCGCGATCGCCCGCGCCGTGCTGAAGCGGCCGGTCGTGCTCGCGCTCGACGAAGCGACCGCCGTTCTCGACCCCGCCGCTGAGACCGCGATCTTCGACGCGTTGCGCCGCGAATTCGCCGAGCGCAGCATCGTTGCCGCCTTGTCGCGGCCCGACGCGGCGCGCGGCTTTGACCGCGTGCTGGTGATCGACCGCGGCCGGATCGCCAGCGAGGGCGATTACCGCGAATTGACCAAGCCGGACGGCCCCCTCGCACCGCTTCTCGCCGCGGAATAGCCGGTCATTATTGCGTTGTAGGATGGGCTGAGCGCAGCAAAGCCCATCAACTCCGGCGCACCGCATGGGCCTCGCCCCGCTCGGCCCATCCTACGAACCTCCTCGACAAGCTCTGTTCCATATGTTCCGATCAAGCATGGAACAATTGGAACAGATCGGCGATTTCGCGGCCGATTGCCGGCGGCTGTTCGCGCCCGAGAACGGCCGACGCTGGAAGACCGCGGCAGCCTCGGCGCTCGCGATCGGCCGCACCACCCTCTACCGCTATCTGAGCGGCGAACAGCCCGTGCCGCCCCAAATCCGGGCCCGCCTTGCCGCGCTCGCCAAGCGTCCCGCCAAGCCTTACGCCGGCCGAACCTTTCTGGGAGATGAGACGATGATCCCCGAGCAGCACATCGGCGATACGTCGCGCCCGTTCAACGGGGCCGAATACATCGAGAGCCTGAAGGACGGCCGCGAGGTCTACATCAATGGCGAGCGGGTGCGCGATGTGACGACGCATCCCGCCTTCCGCAATTCGGTGCGCTCGCTGGCCCGGCTTTACGACGCATTGCACGAGCCGGAGCGGAAGGAGGTGCTGACCTGCCCGACCGATACCGGCTCGGCCGGTTTCACGCATCGCTATTTCCGCGTCGCCCGCTCGCCGGCGGAGCTGAAGGCGCAGCAGGTCGCGATCGCCGAATGGGCACGCTTGACCTATGGATGGATGGGCCGCACGCCCGACTACAAGGCGGCATTGATGAACACGCTCGGCGCCAACGCCGAGTATTACGGCCAGTTCGCCGGCAACGCGCGCGCCTGGTACAAACGGGCGCAGGAAGCCGTGTTGTTCATGAACCACGCGATCGTCAACCCGCCGGTCGATCGCGGGCGGCCGACCAGCGAGGTCAAGGACGTCTACGTCACGATCGAGAAGGAGACCGACGCCGGCGTCGTCGTATCCGGCGCGAAGGTCGTGGCGACTGCAGCGGCGATCACCCACTACAACTTTCTCGGCCAGAACGCCGCGACCGCGACGATCGATCCCGACATGGCGATCATGTTCATCCTGCCGATGGACGCGCCGGGCGTGAAACTGATCTGCCGCAATTCCTATGAGGAGATCGCGACAAAGCTCGGCACGCCGTATGATTATCCGCTCTCGTCGCGGTTCGACGAGAACGACGCGATCTTCGTGTTGGACAAGGTGCTGATCCCCTGGGAGAACGTGCTCGTCCACCGCGACACCGACAAGATCCTGAGCTTTTATCCGCGCTCCGGCTTCCTGAACGGCTTCTGCTTTCAGGGCTGCACGCGCTATGCGGTGAAGCTCGACTTCATCGCGGGACTCGTCGCCCGCGCGCTGCGCGCCACCGGCGGCGACGAGTTCCGCGGCAACCAGGCGATGCTCGGCGAGATCGTCGCCTGGCGCGACCTGTTCTGGTCCCTGTCGGACGGCATGGCGTCGAACCCGCAGCCCTGGGTCGGCGATGCGCTGCTGCCCAATCTGCAGCCGGCGACGGCCTATCGGGTCTTTGCGCCCGACGCCTATTCGCGCATCAAGGAGATCATCGAAAAGATCGTTGCCTCGGCGCTAATCTTTTTGCCCTCATCGGCGCGCGACTTCGCCAATCCCGAGATCGACCCGTTGCTGAAGCGCTATGTGCGCGGCTCGAACGGCATCGATTACAAGGAGCGCATCAAGATCATGAAGCTGCTGTGGGATGCGATCGGCAGCGAATTCGGCGGCCGCCACGAGCTCTACGAGCGCAACTACGCCGGCAACCACGAGGACATCCGCATCCAGGCGCTGACCGGGGCGCGGCGCAACGGCAATCTCGACCGCATGATGGCGCTCGCCGACCGCTGCATGTCGGAATATGACGAGAGCGGCTGGACCAGCCCGCACTGGCTCAACCCCGACAGCCGCCGCTAAAAGGAACACAGGCGTCATTCCGGGGCGCGGCACGGCCGCGAGCCCGGAACCCATGTTCCAGAGGCCGGTGTTCATGGATTCCTGGCCTCGCCCTTCGGGCGATCCCGGAATGACGGGCAGTGTTCGGGCTATTCCCCGTCGCCGAGCCGGAAGGCGGGTCTAGGCGTGTTGCCAACCGCCTTATTGGAGCTGGGGTTCGCGGCGCCGCCGGCGATGCGATGCCGTTCGAATTTCTGGAACTCGCTCGTCACGGAATTGCACGAGGCGACGAGCTTGCCGTCGCCCTGTTCGGGCAAGGCGGTCAGCAGAAAGAATGTCGCAAACTGGTCAGTCGCGTCCTCCTGCTCTTTGTCGTCCTTCGATGCCGCCTTGATCAATTCACGAATCAGCTGGCCGGCTTTCACGACGCGGTCGGTGGCGATGCCGCAGCGGTGCGCGTTGCCGAGCAGAAAACCTGCATTGGCAGCGATACGCCCCGCGTCGGTCGTCGATGTCGTGCTCAGCGAGGTCGCGCCGGAACTCGCCGCCAGGATCACAGCCGTCGTCACGCCGAGCAGCGACATGGCACCCTCCGGTCGATAGACCCGTTGAAGAACGCCGCGTCGCGCTACTTGGTTGCTGCTTATATTTTCTTTTATGTAGCTCGCCAATTCTGTAGAGCGTCTAGAAATGATTGCGCGTAAAAAGAGAATTGCTCGATCTCGACGTGAGGCATCGAATGGACGCGAACGCGCTCGAGGCCCGCCGCCGCGGCGTTATTATCCTTTTGTAGGGCGGGTGGAGCGCAGCGCCACCGCTAAGGTCTCATTCGTAGTAATGGATTTCGAGCAGGAGACAGCCGCGGTTCGATTTGAAGGGTCCATGCACGGCGCCGGGCGGGCGGCAGGCATAGGTGCCGGATGGGAAGCTCTCGCCGCCCCTGCCCTCGGCGTTGTTGCCGACCGTCAGGTCGCCTTCGACGAGATACACCTCTTCCCAATAATCGTGCACGAAGGGTTCGGTCGTGTAGATACCCGGCTGAAAGCGCAACAGCCGGGTGCGGCTGCCGACCTTGCCGGCTTCGTCAAGCGCGCCGGCCAGGATCTTCTGCTCGATGCCGGCGGGATACCCCGCAGGCGTTTCCCAGCCGCGATCCATGTCGAGGCGGTGAAATTCGAGATGCGGCTTGTTGATCGGCATCGGCGCGTCCTCCGGGACCCTAGCCTCTAATCCTCGCTAGGCCGGGCGGCAAGCCGCCGCTTTTCCAATATGCCGCCGCCGAGCCGCTTGCTAGGGTTTCGGCATCGGCATTGCACAAGAAAAGCAAGCCACCAAGGGAGCTGCCAAACGGAGGGGATCATGCTGTCACGCCGCCTGTTTGCCGCCACTGCCGCCGGGACCGCGGTTGTGGCGGGGACGCCCGCGCTGCTTGCGGCCGAGGCCAAGGCGCAGACCGCGCCGGCCGACTCGACGATTGAGCGGGTCAAGAGCACGAAGGTATTGCGGATCGCGGCGTTGCCCGGCGAGGCGCCTTATTTCAACAAGGATCTCGCGACTGGCCAATGGTCGGGCATGTGCATCGACATGGCGAAGGACATCTCGGCCAATTTCGACGGCACGGTCGAATACATCGAGTCGACCTACGGCAATTCGGTGCTCGACTTGCAGGCCAACAAGATCGATCTCGCCTTTGCGCTGAACCCGACGCCGAAGCGGGCGCTCGTCATCGATTTCACGCATCCGTTCTACCTGCACGGCTTCGGCATGGTCGGCCGCAAGGGGTTCAAGGCGACCAACTGGGCCGATCTCGACAAGCCCGAGGTCAAGATCGCCTTCGACATCGGCTCGGTGCACGAGATCGCAGCGCGCCGCTTTGCCTCGCATGCGACGCACATCGCGCTGAAGACGCGCGACGAATGCGTTCTCGCGGTGCAGTCCGGCCGTGCCGATTGCGTCATCATGGCGGTCAATCTCGGCCTCACCGCGGTCAAGAAGAACCCGGCGCTCGGCGAGTTTCAGATGCTGCACCAGCCGCGCATCCAGCTCCCGACCTGCATGGGCGTGCGCAAGGAAGCCAACAAGGACTGGCGCGATTTCCTCAACGCCTGGGTCGATTACAACCGCGGCGTCCAGCAGGTCCGCGAATGGCTCTTCGCCGGGCTGGCGATCAACGGCGTCAAGCCCGAGGACATCCCGGCCGATGTCGAACTGTAGTCTCAGCAGTTACTTGAATCCCTCTCCGCCCTTCAGGGCGGAGAGGGAGGGGCCCATCGCGCAGCGATGGGAGGGTGAGGTGGGCCTTATTGGCGAGCACTCTCGAATCCCCCACCTCACCCCGGCCCTCTCCGCCCCTGGGGGCGGAGAGGGAGTGCGGTGAGCTGTGTCCGCGCCGTCCTACGCTTGGGATTTTTCGTTTCTGTGGGGGTATCGCTGGCTGATTCTGTGGGGGCTCGGCGTCACGATCCTCTACACGATCGGAACGATCCTCCTCGGACTCGTGATCGGCCTCGCGACAGGCCTGTTGCGTCTCTCGCGCAACAAATTGCTGACCGCGCCGCTCGTCGCCTATGTCGAGGTCTTCCGCTGCACGCCGCTCCTCGTGCAGATCATCTGGTTCTATTACGCGCTGCCGGTCGTGCTCGGCATCGACATCCCGGCGACGCTCGCCGCGGTCTTGGTCCTGTCGCTCTACACCGGCGCCTTCTACGCCGAGATCGTGCGCGGCGGCGTCAATTCGATCGAGCGCGGCCAGTGGGACGCTGCCCGCGCGATCGGCATGCGGCGCGGCCAAGTCATGCGGCATGTGATCCTGCCGCAAGCCGTCAAGCGGATGATCCCCCCGTTCATGAACCAGTCGATCATCCAGCTGAAGAACACCTCTCTCGTCTCGACGATCGCGGTCGCCGACCTGCTCTATCAGGGACAGATGATCACCGCCGCGACGTACCGGCCGCTCGAAGTTTACACCATGGTTGCGGTGCTCTATTTCGCCGTGCTGTTCCCGCTGACCTTGATGGCGCAAGGCGTCGAGTATCACCTCGCGCGCTCGGACTGATGGCGCCCGATCTCGATCTCCGGCCGATGATCGAGGTCGCCGATCTGTGGAAATCGTTCGGCCGGGTCGAGGTGTTGAAGGGCGTCTCGCTCGATGTCGCGCGCGGCGCGGTCGTCGCAATCATCGGCCCGTCTGGCTCCGGCAAATCGACGCTGCTGCGCTGCATCAACCTGCTCGAAGCGCCCGACCGCGGCCGCATCCGGGTCGGCGAGCGCGAGATGCAATTCGGCGCCGGCCGTCGTGCCCCATCGAGCGACCGTGACCTCGCCGCCTTCCGCGCCATGACCGGCATGGTGTTTCAGCACTTCAATTTGTTCCCGCACATGACCGCGCTCGGCAACGTCACCGCCGGACCGGTCATCGTGAAACACACGCGGAAGCGCGCCGCCGAGGCGGAAGGCCGCGCCCTGCTCGCCAAGGTCGGCCTCGCCGACAAGGCCGATGCCTATCCGCAGCACCTCTCGGGCGGACAGCGCCAGCGGGTCGCGATCGCCCGGGCCTTGGCGATGGCGCCTGCCGTCATGCTGCTCGACGAGGTCACGTCGGCGCTCGACCCCGAGCTGGTCGGCGAGGTCCTGAGCGTCATCGAGCAGCTCGCCCGCGAAGGCATGACAATGGTCATCGTCACGCACGAGATCGCGTTTGCCCACGAAGTCGCCGACCGGGTCGCGTTTATGAGCGACGGGATCATCGCCGAACTCGGCCCGCCGGCCGCGGTGCTCGAAAACCCGGAAAACCCGCGCACCCGCAATTTTCTCGCCCGCTTTCACCGCTCCCGCGCTGCTGCCCCGTAAAGGCCGGCTGGGCGGGGCCGCAATGCAGAAAAGGCGGGCTCGCCCGGCTTTACGAGACCGCTGCGCGGGGGGTACCTTGCAGGGACAACAAGCCGCTTCCTGCCCCCATGGGCCTCACGGGAGAGAGCGCCGATGCTGCGCAACCGCGACGAGATCCGCGAAGACAAAGCCTTCGACCAGCTGACCGACGCGATCCTGCAGCGCGACCAGCCGCGCACCACGGATCTCTTTTACCGCATGGTGACGAACGAGGGCCGCTCGATCGGCGAGGCGCTCAGCGTCGTGACGGCCGCCGAGGCGCCGTTCGTACAGGTGCCGTGTCACGTCAACATCAAGGACGGCGCGGTCGTCTTGACCAACAACGACCACACGATCCTGGGCCTGCGCGCCTCGACCTATCTAATGCCTTATTTGCCGGAAAAATACCGGCTGCTGCCGCTATTGCAGAGCGTCTGGTACATCCCGGCCGGGCTCGATATCTGGAACCAGCTCCTCTACAAATATCCGGGCCGCTACGCGACGATGAAGGGCGTGCAGGTACCGCCGCCGCCTTACGGCCCGACCGTCTGGCAGGACGACCAGGAGCCGATCTACGAGAGCGGCACGGTCGAGGAGCGGCTGCATTCGCACATGGTTGCGACCGTTGCCGGCGACTCCAAGCGCTCCTATGGCCTTTTTCTGGGGCTCGCCGAGGACGAGAAGATGCGTCCGCAGTTGCAAGACCAGCTCGAATTCCTCGGCCTGATCGATCTGCAGGACACCGTCATCGGCCGCAAGGCGCGCAACACCGGCCACAAGGCGATCCGGGCGCGCGCCGTCACCGATCTCGCCAATTACATCGGCTGGGACAATTCGCGCGGCGTTTTCTACATGGGCGTCCCCGACATGGCGATCGGGCCGCTTTATTACTCGCTCTATGACGCGGCTTGTGTGCGCATCGCCGCCGAATTCCCCGACGACACCGGCAAGAACCTAAAGCAAACCAACACGGCGCCGCTCTCGCCGGGGGAGGTCGAGGAATTGATCGACCTGCTGATGACCACCGACCAGGACACGGTGTGGAACCGCATCACCGCGCATCTGAAAGGCGGCAAATCGATTAAGAGCCTCGGCGACACGATCCAGGTTGCCGCCGCCGAACTAATACTGCGCACGACCGTGGCGCGCCAGTTCACCAACGGGCAGCACCCGTTCGACTATTGCAATGTCGCGAACAATTGGATGCGCACGAGCAACAATCCTTATCAGGCGCGCATCCTTTACCTGATGGCAAATTTCATCAACGACGTCGCGCACGAAAACAAACTGCAGTCACCGGTACTCGGGCAGGAAGCCGCCGGCTTCAATTTCACCGGCAAGGCGCCTGGGGCGCTATTGCGCGAGCTCGACGAGGCGATCATGGCGCTCGACTACGCGCGCTCGACGGCGGTCGCCAACGCCTATCTGCAATCGGGCGCCGACCGCCGCGCCTATATGGAAGCGGTCGCCTTATGCGCCTGCCGCTTTCAGGACGACCCGCACAACCAGAAGATCACGATCTCGACCTTCGAGGAATACGGGCACAACTCGACGCATCTGAAGGATCGGCTGCTGCTCGCGACCCCGCGTCTCCTGGCCGGCTGGGTCAAGATGCCGGGCGAACGCGACTGCTTCGCCCGCTTCGAGAAGGAATGGATCTACAATTGACAACCCGCAGGGTTGTCATCCCGGCGAAAGCCGGGATCGATCGAGCCGCTGCAAAATGGGTCGCGGCCTTCGCCGGGACCTAATTATGCCGGGGTGGCGCGGGCGCGGCGGAGGCATTAGATAATTCGCGAGGGCCTGCGCCGGCTTTGCCGATAGCGTGAGCCCCTGCCCTCTCCTCGCCGGAGAGGGATTTTGTTGCCGCCGGGATCCCCTTGATGGCTGACGCGAGCACCCCCACCCCAACCACATCTTCCTTGCCGGCTTCGGTCGCCGACACGCTGGCGATGCTCGGACGCGCCGATTACGTCGCCGACCGTTCGCTCGCGACGGCGGTGCATCTCGCGCTCCATCTCAAGCGCCCCTTGTTCCTCGAAGGCGAGGCCGGGGTCGGCAAGACCGAGATCGCCAAGGTGCTGTCGACCTCGCTGAAGCGCCGCCTCATTCGCCTGCAATGCTATGAGGGACTGGACGTCGCCTCCGCGGTCTACGAATGGGATTACGCGCGACAAATGATCGAGATCCGCCTCGCCGAAGCCGCGGAGGAAGAGCGCGGCGAGATCGAGAGCACGATCTTTTCCGACCGCTTCCTGATCAAGCGGCCCTTGCTGCAGGCGCTCGAACCGGAAATCGATGGCCCGCCGGTATTGCTGATCGACGAATTGGACCGCACCGACGAGCCGTTCGAGGCTTATCTGCTGGAGCTGCTCTCCGACTTCCAGGTCACGATCCCGGAGATCGGCACGATCCGCGCGCAACAGCCGCCTGTTGTCGTGATCACCTCGAACCGCACCCGCGAGATCCATGACGCCTTGAAGCGGCGCTGCTTCTATTATTGGGTCGATTACCCGAACGCCGAGCGCGAGCTCGAAATCCTGAAGCGCAAGGCGCCGCGCGCCAGCGGCGCGCTGTCGCGCGAGGTCGTCGAGTTCGTGCAGAAGCTGCGCAAGATGGATCTGTTCAAGCTGCCCGGCATCGCCGAGACGATCGACTGGACCGAGGCGCTGATGCAATTGGACGCGCTGGAACTGGCGCCGCAGGCGATCAACGACACGCTCGGCGTGCTCCTCAAATATCAGGATGACATCGCCCGCATCCAGGGCAGCGAGGCAGCGCGCCTGTTGGAGCAGGTGAAGGCCGAGATCGCCGCCGCCCCCCGCGAAGCGTAGCGATGAGTAAAAAAACCATTTACCACGAAGGGCACAAAGGACACACGAAGGAATGCGAAGGCGCCCAAGCGGTCGCAGTTCTCTTCGTGTCCTTCGCGCGACCTTCGTGCCCTTCGTGGTAAATAATGGCCGTCACCGTTTCGCAGCATTCTGACGGGCGGCTGGTCGCCAATCTGATGCATTTCGCCCGCACATTGCGCGCCGCCGGCATGCCGGTCGGGCCGGGCAAGGTGCTCGATGCGGTCGCCGCGGTCGAACAGGTCGGCATCACCGACCGGCGCGACTTTTACTGGACCCTGCACGCCGTCTTCGTGAACCGGGCCGACCAGCGTGTGCTGTTCGATCAGGCCTTCCATGTCTTTTGGCGCAACCCCGAGCTGTTGAAAAAGATGCTCTCGCTGGTGCTGCCGGAGATGAATGTCGAGATGCCGCCGCAGCACGAGGGCGACGAGATGCTGCGCCGGCTCGCCGAGGCGCTGCACCCGAACCAGCCCGCGCGCGATACCGAGGAGACCGAACTCGAATTCGACGCGGCAATGACTTTCTCGGACCGCGAGGAATTGCGGCGGATGGATTTCGAGAAGATGTCATTGGAGGAGCTGGCCCGCGCCAAGGCAGCGATCGCCCGGATGCGGCTGCCGTTGTTCGACGTGCCGACCCGCCGCTTCGCCCCCGACCCGCGCGGCGCCCGCGCCGATATGCGCGCGACCTTGCGCGCCGCGCTGCGCTCGGGCGGCCTCATCGAGCTGAAGCGCAAGGAGCGCCGCCGCCGCCCGCCGCCGCTCGTCGTGCTCTGCGACATCTCCGGCTCGATGAGCCGGTACAGCCGCCTCTTTCTGCATTTCATGCATTCGATCACCAACGACCGCGACCGGGTCTACACCTTCGTGTTCGGCACCCGGCTGACCAACATCACTCGCTACCTGCGCTACCGCGACGTCGATCTGGCGCTCGACAAAGTCGCCGAGGTGGTCGCCGACTGGTCCGGCGGCACCCGCATCGGCGCCTGCCTTGCTGAGTTCAATCGGCTCTGGTCGCGCCGCGTGCTGGGCCAGGGTGCGGTCGTGCTTCTGATCACCGACGGCCTCGACCGCGACGCCGGGACCGGCCTGGCGCATGAGATGGACCGGCTGCACCGCTCGTCTCGACGGTTGATTTGGCTCAACCCGCTGTTGCGCTACGAGGGGTTCGAGCCAAGATCATTGGGTATGAAGGCGATGCTGCCTTACGTCGACGAGTTTCGGCCGGTGCACAATCTCGAAAGCCTGGAAGCGCTGGTCAGCGTGATCAGCGCGGCGGCGCAGCGCCACAGCGCCGCCGCGATGGCCCAGGAACGCTACGGCCCCAGGGAAGAAGACTAGAAAGAAGGACTAGGAAGAGGACTGAAAGGACGACAGATGAGCGATACCGCGGAAATCCTCGAACAGGCGGCGCGCTGGCGCGAGCAGGGCAAGGGCGTCGCCCTCGCGACCGTGGTCAGCACCTGGGGCTCCTCGCCCCGGCCGCTCGGCTCCAAGCTGGCGGTCGACGGCGACGGCGCCTTTGTCGGCTCGGTGTCGGGCGGCTGCGTCGAGGGCGCGGTCGTCACCGAGGCCTTGGAGACGATCCGCGACGGCAAGCCGCGCCTCCTCGATTTCGGCGTCAGCAACGAGCAGGCCTGGGAGGTCGGGCTCGCCTGCGGCGGCAAGATCGAGGTCTTTGTCGAGCGCGTCGAATGAAGGGCCGCTTTCTCGATGCGGTGGTCGCCGCCGGCCGTGACAAGCGCTCGGTCGCGCTCGCGACCGGCCTGAAGAGTGGGCAGCAGTTGCTGCTCCAGCCTGCCCCGGCGGAGGCCGGGGGTGAGCGCACCGAAGGCGATCTCGCGCTCGACGACGCGGCGCTCGACGCGATGCGCGACGCGCTCCGCGCCGACCGCAACCGCACGTTCGACACCACGGCCGGCCGCATCTTCGTCGAGGTGTTCAGCCCGCCCCGCCGCTGTTTTGTGGTCGGCGCGGTGCATATCGCACAGCCATTGGTGCTGATGCTGAGCCTTGCCGACTACCAGCCGATCGTCATCGACCCGCGGCAGTCTTTCGCGACCGAGGCGCGCTTCCCCGGCCTCGAACTGTCGACCGAATGGCCTGATGAAGCGTTGGAACGGCTGAAACCCGATCACCGCTCGGCGGTCGTGACCCTGACCCATGACCCGAAGCTCGACGACCCGGCGCTCGCGGTCGCGCTGCGCTCGGAATGCTTCTACATCGGCGCGCTCGGCTCGAAGCGCACCCATGCGGCGCGCTGCGGCCGGCTCAAGGAGATGGGGATCACCGATGCCGATCTCGCCCGCATCCATGGGCCGATCGGCCTCTCGATCGGCGCCGTGTCGCCGGCCGAGATCGCGGTCTCTATCCTCGGCCAGATGACCCAGGTTCTCCGCAAGGGCGAGAAGCCGGAACCGGGATGATGCAGTTGGATCGGCAACTGTGCGTCCTTCGAGACGGCGTGCGGCGCACGCCTCCTCAGGATGACGTCGGTTTCTTCCTGCCATCACCAGTATCCGTCATCCTGAGGAGCGATCCGGGCGCAGCCCGGGCGCGTCTCGAAGGACGCAAGCTGCCGATGCAGCCGAGCGCTGTGCATGAAATTCGGTGAGGTGCCGGTAGCCGAGGCGGAAGGCGCGATCCTCGCGCACAGCCTGCGGCTCGGCGCGACGGCGCTGAAGAAGGGCCGCGTGCTGTCACGCGCCGATCTCGAGGCGGTCGAGGCCACCGGCTTGCAGACCATTGTTGCCGCCTGTCTCGATCCCGGAGACATCCGCGAGGACGAAGCCGCCGCCCGCATCGCCGCCGCCGCGGCAGGCCCGAACATCACCGTCGCGAACGCTTTCACCGGCCGCGCCAATCTGTTCGCCGAGGCGCGCGGCCTCCTGGTGTTCGACCGCGGCCGTCTCGACCGGCTCAACCTCGTCGACGAGGCGGTGACCCTCGGCACCTTGCCGCCTTTCGCCGTCGTCGAACCACGCCAGATGGTCGCGACGGTCAAGATCATCCCGTTCGCCGTGCCGGAAACCGCGGCCGCCCGCGCCGCCGACTTCGCTGCCGCCGGCGAACCCCTGCTGCATGTTGCGGCCTTCGTGCCGCGCAATGTCGCGCTGATCCAGACGCGGCTCCCCGGCCTCAAGGAAAGCATCCTCGACAAGACCCGCCAGGTCACTGAGCAGCGCCTCGCCGCGCTCGGCTGCCGCCTCGTCGCGGAAGAGCGCTGCGCCCATGCGATCGCGGAGCTGGCGCCGCATATCGCTAGCGCCGTCAAAGAGGGCGCCGACCTGGTTTTCGTGCACGGCGCCTCGGTCATCGTCGACCGGCGCGACGTCATCCCCGAAGCGGTCGTCGCGGCCGGCGGACGGATCGACCATTTCGGCATGCCGGTCGATCCCGGCAACATGCTGCTGTTGTGCCATGTCGGGGAGACGCCGGTGCTCGGCCTTCCCGGCTGCGCTCGCTCGCCCAAGGTCAACGGCTTCGACTGGGTATTGGAGCGGCTCGTCGCCGGTCTGCCGGTCGGGCGCGAGGACATCATGAAGATGGGCGCCGGCGGCCTCCTCGCCGAGATCCCGTCGCGGCCCTTGCCGCGCGCCGAGGCGAGCCCCGCCCCCACCCCTAAACCGGAAAAGAAGGTGCCTCCCGGCCCACGGATCGCCGCCTTGCTGCTCGCCGCCGGCCAGTCGAGCCGCATGGGATCCAACAAGCTGCTCGCCGAGATCGATGGCCGTCCGATGGCCGCGCGCACCGCGCAGCGGCTCTTGTCGTCGCGCGCTCGCCCGATCGTTGCGGTGCTCGGCAACGAGGCCGACCGGGTCGATGCCGCACTCGGCAAATTGCCGGTCGAGCGGGTGCGCAACCCCGCCTATGCCGAGGGGCTTTCGACTTCGCTAAAGGCCGGTCTCGCGGCATTGCCCGACGACATCGACGGCGTCATCGTCTGCCTTGGCGACATGCCCTTGGTGGCCGGGCGCGATCTCGACCGGCTGATCGCCGCGTTCAATCCCTTGGAGGGCCGCGCGATCGTCGTGCCGACCCGCCATGGCAAGCGCGGCAACCCGGTGCTGTGGGCCAAGCGCTTTATCCCGGAGATGGCCGAACTCGCCGGCGATGTCGGCGCCAAGCACCTGATCGGCGAGCATGCCGAACTCGTCTGTGAGGTCGAGATGGATTCGGACGGCGTCCTCGTCGACATCGACACGCCCGACGCCCTCGCCGCGCTGCGGGACAAGGTCAAGCCCAGCGCCGCTTAGCGCTTCTCAGGAGCGCCGGCGTCCCGCCGGCATGCCGGCCAAGTGGATCAAGACTTGCGGCCGGCGGTCCTGACTTTTCACCTACCGCAGCGCGTTGTGGATCAGATAGTCAGCGAAATCGGCCGGCTTGAGCTTCAATTCGAGCCGGTCGCTGTCGCCGGCGAGCGCGCGGGTGACGAGGATGTGGTTTTCGACCTGCTCGGCGCGCAGCCGAAAGACGCCGGCTGTCCCCTTCAGTTTCGGATAGAGATCCGGGTCGATCATCCGCTCCTTGCGGGCGAGGCGCTCCAGCGCCTCTTCCTCACTGGTCCCGTCAACCTCGCGGCTGCGGAGGATCTTCCAGTCATTCTCGCCGGCCCAGCCAGCGGCGGCGAGCGCCTTTGGGTCGCCGTCCGCGACGCCGACTTTGTAGACGTGCTTGCCGAGCCCGACATCCGATCCCCAGCGGCTGAGTTTGACGCTGCGTGCGACAAAAAGTACCGGCATCGATTTTCGCCTTCGGATTTGCGCCGCGCCGAGGAATAGACCGCGGCCCTCTTCCGTTACAACGCCGCTTGTCGTCCACGGTCAATTTTCGGGCCACCCCCCATGCCGCTGTTGATCGGATCCACCACCCTCGCTTGCACGCTCCTCTCGATGGCGCTCGGCCAGATCGCCTTCGGGATGGAAGGAATGGGCGTGCTGCTCGCCTCGCTAGTCTTGATGACCCTGCAACGCGAATAATCTTCGCCTAGATCGCGTAAATGGTCTGCGCCAGATAGTCGCACAGACAAAGACTTCGCAAAGTCGAGCATTTCCGCCATTTTGCGGGATGCGACACGCGCCCAGCGATGTCGTTTACGAAGTGACACAATCAGACACTATTTGTTAAGCTTACCGCGCTACCCAATGCGACGTGCAAGGGGGTTACGCGCGAATGAGGCAGCTGCTGTCGAATGCGCTCGGTGCCGCGGCTTTGGCGATCGGGCTTATGGCTTCCGCTCCGGCTCCGGCGATGGGGCTCGACCCCGGGTTCGAGGGCCCGGCAATCGGCCCGGCGAAGGCGAAGGGGGTGATCGTCTGGAGCCACGGCCGCTCGATTAATTCGGAAGATTCGGAATCGCCGACCCCGGCCTACCTCTCCGCGCTGCGCGAGGATGGCTGGGACGTCATGCGGTTCGACCGGTTGAGCCACGGCGACACGCTGAGCGACAGCACCAAGCGGCTCGTTGATTATACCGCCCAGCTGAAACACGACGGTTACAAACAGGTCGTCCTCGCCGGGCAATCCTTCGGCGCCTTCCTGTCGTTGATGGCGGCGGACTCGTCGACCGATGTCGATGCGGTGGTCGCCACCGCGCCGGCGGCCTACGGAAGCTTTGACGATTTCTACGACAGCTGGCGGCTCAACGCGACGCGGCTCTACCCGCTGCTGGAGCAGGTCAAGCGCGCCCGCGTCATGATGTTCTACTTCCACGGCGACGACTTCGATCCCGGCGGACGCGGCGAGCGCTCGCGGGCGATCCTGTCGCAGCGCGGCCTCGGCTACGCCATCGTCGATCAGCCTGCCTACCTCTCCGGCCATTGGGCGTCCTCGACCGGCCTCTTCCTGCGGCGCTACGGCAGCTGCATCCGCGATTTCGCGAACAACGACCAGCTGAACAGCGAACTGGCCTGCGAGCCGCGCTGGGGTTCGACCCCGAGCGCCGAGCTGAAGCTCCCGCCCGAGCTCGCCGACCCCAAGCTCGCGCGCAGTGCGGCAGCCACTATGTCGCCGACCGGCTCGGCCAGCCCTGCGACGGACGACGGCAAAGTGGCGAGCGGCTTCCGCGACACCTGGTATGGCTTCTATCCGAATGGCCGCGAGGTGCTGTTCGGGGTCGAGACCGTGCATGGCGACGATCTGAGCGCGGTCTATGCGATCGGCCCGAGCGTCGACAACAAGCACCCCGCGGCATGGACGCGGCGCAAGGGCCGGGTCGTCGAGGACAGCTTTGTCTTTGAGGAAAAGGGCAAGAGCACGCTGCGGCTACGGCCGCGCCAGGATGGCGGGCTGTCGGCGACCTGGGTCTCGGCCGACGGCAAGACCTCGATGACCGCTCATCTGAAGCCGATCGACCCGCAAAGCCTGGCGCACCCCGGACCGGGAAAGGCGTCAGCCCCAGTATCGCCCGCTGCTGCCCACGGCGACAGTAATGAGGCCGAGGAGTAGGTTGATCGTCACGATCGTCCGGATCTGGCCGAGCTGCGCCGCGGCGGCGGCTTGATCCTGGCGCGCCAGCGCCGCGCGAAAACGGCGCCACGGCGCAAAATACAGATGAAAGAACAGCAGCATCATGATGATGCCGATCGCCTGCATGATGTTGATATGCAGGCCGATGCCGCGAAACCCGGCATAGACCCCGAGGATCATCCCATAGCCGCTCGCCAGCAGCAGCACGATCGCGGCAAACACCCAGGCAAAGAAGCGCTCGAACACGCGCAGCCATAACGCGAGCCGCGGTCCGGGATCGAGTGCCGCCGTCGCCGGGCGCAGCACGATCAGCGCGAAGAACATGCCGCCGACCCACACGACCGCGCTGACGACGTGCAGGATCAGCGCGATCGTAGCGATCGCGATGGTGCTGCCCACAGCTCAGCTGCCGTAGGCTGGTGCCCTCCGTGCGAGACCGTCGTATAGGTCGAGCATCCGGCCGCGCCAGGCGCGCACCGGGTCGTCGGCCGCCAGCACCTCGAAATCGCTGACCGCGCGCGCCCATTGGAAGGCGCCGAACACGATGTAATCGGCATAGGCCGGCGTCTTGCCGGAGACAAAGGGCTGCCGCTCGACAGTCCGGCGCAGCGGGTCGAGGCTGGCGCGAAACGCCGGCAAGCGGGCATTACGGTCGCCGACAAACTCTTCCAGCGTCGTGCCGAACCGCTCCTCGCGCGATTTGCGGAAATAGGCCTGATCCTCGGGCCCGATATGTTTGTAGATGTCCATGAGCACGAGGCGGATCAGCCCGACCTGCAACACCGTTTCGGTCCAGTTCTGCACAAAGCGGGTGAGCCCGCGCCCGGCGTCACCGCCGAACAGCGACGGCCGGTCGGCATAGCGGTCTTCGAGGTACTCGGCGATTGCCGTCGAATCGTGGACGATCCGGCCGTCATCGATGATGACCGGCACCCGGCCGTCATTGGGCTTGGGGAGCTTGTCCTTTTCGGTAAAGCGCCACGGCACGGTCTCGGCCGCAAGACCCTTGTGCGCCAGCGCCATCTTGGCGCGCCAGCAGAACGGGCTGAAGCGACGCTCCGCCTCGACACCCGCGAGATCGTACATCGTGATCGGCATGGCGGTTCCTCGAACGAAGAGACGCGCCACTATGGCGCGTCTCCGCCGCCGCCGACAACCGCCGCCGGAGGATCAATGCATCAGGCGAGCGCCGCGGTCCCAATCCGCCCCGCCGTTTCCGCGCGACGCGCTCGGCGGTACAGCTGCCGCAGCGACAGCGCATGCAGCAGGGTCGAGCTCGGCACCGTGAAAGCCGGGATCAGCACGGTCGGATATAGCCCGGTTGCGGCATTCGGAATGCTGGGGACGATCAATTGCAGCGGTCCGGGCGAGGTGATGAGGCCAATCGTGACGGCCACACTAAAATCGAGAAGGCCGAAGATATTCCAGGCGAGCGCCGCCCTAGGCCCGTCCGAGCCGCCGGCCGCCAGCGAAATTGCCACCGGCAGAGCAAGCAGGCCGGTGATCACATCGCCGATGCCCGCCGGCAATGCGAAAATGCCCGGGGCGACGTTGAGTGCCCAGCCGATCAGAAAGATGCTGCCGAATACCCGAAAGACCTGCAGTGCGATCAGCCACTGCGGCGGCATCGCGTCCAATACCTCGCCGATGCGCCGCGAGCGCAGCAAGATGGGCGCGCCGATGAGGATCGGAAGAAAGATCGCCAATGGCACCAGCGGTACCCGCAGCGGGCTGGCGCCGAGCCGAAACAACCCGTCGATCGCCGCGCTCCAGATCAGCGCCATCCACAGCGTGTAGGGGATCATCACCGCCAGCCAGACATTGCGCCGCTGCGTCGGCGAGAGTTCGGTGCGTTCCAAGCCCAGCCACAGGCCGAGTGCGATTAGTGCGTAGATAAAAAGGCGCATGGCGGTGAGCGGTACACCGCTGGCCTGGATCGCTGGCTGCCAATAGGTGAGCGCCATCCACGACGCGGTCAGCCCGGCGACCCACAGGAACGCGCGCCATCCTTGGCGGCTAGGCGCGGCGGCAGCGGCGTGAATGGCGGCGGCGGTCATGGGAGAAACCTCATGGATCGATGATTCGGCGATAGTGGCTTATTATGCGATAGTAACTATTGTCAAGGTAGCTGATGCAAAATACGGATTGACCGGAAAGCTGCTGCCGCCTATGACCTCAGCTCAATGAATTCCGCGCCTTATGACATGCGCTGCCCGATCGCCCGCACGCTCGACATCATCGGCGAGCGCTGGACGATCCTGATCCTGCGCGACCTGTTGCTGGAGGGACCGCGCAAGTTTCAGGATTTTGAGGTGTCGCTCGGCGGCATCAGCCCAAATACGCTATCGGCCCGCCTCAAGCGCCTCGAGGAATCCGGCATTGTCGAGCGCCGCTTCTACGAACAGCACCCACCGCGCGCCGAGTATCTTCTGACCCCCAAGGGCCGGGCGCTCGGCCCGGTGCTGAAGACGCTGCTCGAGTGGGGACGCACCCACACGCGAGTCTGTGCTGACGAGTAGGATCCGCCTTGCAGCGCACGTCACGCCTGAAGCAGTCATTCGTCCGCTTTTAGGCGATGACCGGCAGGCCCCGCTCAATCGGTAGGCGCGGCGGGAGTCTCTGATCGTCCCGATGCGTTCGCCGTTGCAGCGGAGGATGGCGGCAGGTGCGCCAGCGTCACCGTCGTTTCGTGTTGCGTATTGCCTTTCGGACGAGTCCGGCCAGGCTTGGCCCGTAAGCGAAGGCGGCGACGAACGCAGCGGCGAAAAGGCAGAATTCCGTGACGTGAGGCATCGGTCCGCTCCCCCCAAGGTTCGGCACGGGTCGAAACTAACGGGTTTGGAGGAAAATCTCATGTCGATTTTGGCTTGGATCGTACTGGGGCTGATCGCCGGTTTTATTTCCAGTCTGATCGTCAATCGTCACGGCGAGGGCATCCTGCTGGACGTCGTCATCGGCATCGTCGGCGCCCTCCTCGGGGGCTTCATCATGTCGGCGGTCGGCGGCGAGGGCATCACCGGCTTCAACATCTACAGCATCCTCGTCGCGATCGCCGGCGCCGTTGTGCTGCTGGTCATCCTGCACGCGATTCGAGGGACATCTCGAACCAGCGCGTACTAGCGAATCTCCGCTCGCAGGATTGCGGGCGTCGGCGCATGGCATCGGCGCCTCGCATTCTTGCTCCGCACCGCCTAAGTGCTATAAGGCGGCCGGCTGCCGCGGAGACCGGACTTGCCGACCGTCTTTATCTTAAATGGGCCGAATTTGAACCTGCTCGGCGTGCGCGAGCCGGCGACCTATGGCTATGATACGCTGGCCGATGTCGAGCAGCGCTGCCTGGCGCGCGCCGCGGCGCTCGACCTGACGGTCGATTTCCGCCAGACCAATCACGAAGGCCAACTGGTCGATTGGATCCACGAAGCGCGCGAGGCTGCCGACGGCATCATCTTGAATGCCGGCGCGCTGACCCATACGTCGGTCGCGATTCTCGATGCGCTGAACGCCGCCGATCTCCCGGTTATCGAGGTGCATTTGTCGAATATTTTCCGGCGCGAACCATTCCGCCACGTGTCGTATGTCAGCCTCGCCGCTCGCGGCGTGATCTGCGGCCTCGGACCGCAAGGCTACGAGCTGGCATTGGAAGCGCTTGCCAGCGTCATCGAGGCGGAGCCGGGCGAGGCCGCACGGTGAAGATCCCTGCGGTGAAGATCGGGGGCCGCCGTCCGCCGCCCGCGCCCGATGCCGAGTTGATCCGCAAGCTGGCCGGGCTCCTGGCCGAGACCGGCCTGACCGAGATCGAATATGCGGTCGGCGACACGCGTATTCGCGTCGCCCGCGGACCATCCGGCGTCCCTGTACTCGCCCCGGTTGGCGACAACGGCGCGGCGCCTCATGCGGCAACGAACGGTGCGGCGCCGCACGAGCCGCCAGCGGCCCAGAAGCCCCTCACCAATGGCCCCGGCCATCCCGGCGCGCTGACCTCGCCGATCGTCGGCATCGCCTATCTAGCCGCCGAGCCCGGCGCGGCGCCTTTCGTGCGCGTCGGCGACACGGTCAGCGAGGGCCAGACGCTGCTGATCATCGAGGCGATGAAGGTGATGAACCAGATCCGCGCGCCGCGCGCCGGGCGCGTCGCCAGCATCTTCATCGAAGACGCGGCGCCGGTCGAATACGGCGCGCCGCTGATGCTGATCGAGTGATCGGCGGATCTCTGCCCGCATGTTCGAGAAGGTGCTGATCGCCAATCGCGGCGAGATCGCGTTGCGCATTCATCGCGCCTGCCACGAGCTGGGGATCAAGACCGTCGCGGTGCATTCAACCGCCGACGCGCAGGCGATGAATGTGCGGATGGCCGACGAGACCGTCTGCATCGGCCCGCCGCCGGCGCGCGCGAGCTATCTCAACATCCCGTCGATCCTGTCGGCCGCGGCGATCACCGGCGCCGATGCGATCCATCCCGGCGTCGGCTTTCTCGCTGAGAACGCGGATTTCGCCGCCGCGGTCGAGGAGCACGGCTTCACCTTCATCGGCCCCTCGCCCGACCACATCCGGCTGATGGGCGACAAGGTGCGGGCCAAGGCGGCGGCCGAGCGGCTCGGCATCCCGACCGTGCCGGGCTCACCCGAAGCGGTGGGCGATTTCGGTGCCGCCGAGAGCGCGGCGCGCGCGATCGGCTATCCCGTGTTGTTGAAAGCCTCGGCGGGCGGCGGCGGGCGCGGCATGAAGCTGGCGCGCGACGCCGAAGAATTGCGCCGCATGCTGCCGCTCGCGCAAGCCGAGGCGAAGGCCGCGTTCGGCGACGATGCCGTTTACCTCGAACGCTATCTCGACCGGCCGCGCCACATCGAGGTGCAGCTGCTCGGCGACGGCCAAGGCAGTGTCATCCATCTCGGCGAGCGCGACTGCTCATTGCAGCGCTCGCACCAGAAAATCCTTGAAGAAAGCCCCTCGCCGGCCCTGGACGGTACCGCCCGCGAGCGGCTGACCGGCATCGCTTCTGCCGCTCTGCAGAAGCTCGGCTACCGCAGCGCCGGCACGATGGAATTTCTCTATCAGGACGGTACGTTCTATTTCATCGAGATGAACACGCGGCTGCAGGTCGAGCACCCGGTCAGCGAGATGGTGAGCGGCATCGACATGGTCGGCGAGCAGTTGCGCATCGCCGCCGGCGCTCCGCTCGCCTACCGTCAGAACGACGTGCGGCTGTGCGGCCACGCAATCGAGTGCCGCATCAATGCCGAGAGCCCGACCGATTTCCGGCCCTCGCCCGGGAGGATCACCGAATACCACGCGCCCGGCGGGCTCGGCGTCCGCATCGACAGCGCGCTCTACCAGGGGTACGAGGTGCCGCCCTTCTACGACAGCCTCGTGGCGAAGCTGATTGTGCACGGCGCGACCCGCGAGGAGTGCCTAATGCGGTTGCGGCGAACGCTGGAGGAATATGTCATCGGCGGCATCGAGACGACGATCCCGCTGCATCAGCGTCTCGTCGAGCAAGCCGATTTCCGCGCCGGGGATTACGACATCCACTGGCTCGAACGCTTCCTCGGCCGGCCCGAATGAGCGCTGGAACCACAATCGTTCGTCCTTCGACTGCTCGCTTCGCTCGCGCTCAGGATGAGGAAGACTTTCAATGCCACGGATAATGTACCTCTTCCTGAGCAGCGCCAAGGCGAAGCCGCGGCGCGTGTCGAACGACGCTTGCTGCCGGTCCGGTAGGGATCTTTTTTTGACCTCGCGAGATTCGTAGATGGGTGCGTATCTCTATATTCTGCTTTGCGCAGACGGCTCCTACTACATCGGTATCACTCGCGACACGTTGGAAAAGCGGATCGCCGAGCACCAGGCAGGTACGTTCGGCGGCTACACTTCGCGGAGACGGCCCGTGAAGCTCGTCTTCCAGCAATATTTTGAACGAATCGAGGATGCTGTCGCTGCTGAGCGGCAAGTCAAAGGCTGGCGCCGCGAGAAGAAGGAGGCCTTGATCCGCGGTGATTTTGCCGCCTTACCCGCACTGGCTCTATCCTATCAGCGGCGCTGAGTTGTTAGCGGAGTTGGATCAGCGCTGTGCGTCCTTCGACTGCTCGCTTCGCTCGCGCTCAGGATGAGGTCCTTGCTGAAATGCCATCGCATAGTTCACCTCATCCTGAGCAGCGCCAAGGCGAAGCCGCGGCGCGTGTCGAAGGACGCTTGCTTACGGTGCAGCGAATTGTTCCACTTCCTCTAAGCCGCCCGTCGTGCTGATCCCGCTCACTCCCGAGATCCTCCTGCGGGCTTACGCCGCCGGCATCTTTCCGATGGCGGAAAGCGCCGAGGACCCAGAGCTGTTCTGGGTCGATCCGAAGCGGCGCGGCATCATCCCGCTCGATGCCTTCCACGTGCCGCGCCGGCTGCGCCGAATCGTGCGGCAAAACCTGTTCGAAATCCGTTGCGACAGCGCGTTCGAGGCGGTCATGCGCGGCTGCGCGGAAGCCAGCGACAAGCGGCCGAACACCTGGATCAATGACGAGATCTTGGAACTCTATGCCGGGCTGTTCGACGGCGGAGCGGCGCACAGCGTCGAGTGCTGGCATGAGGGCGAACTGGTCGGCGGCCTCTACGGCGTCTCGCTCGGCGCCGCGTTTTTCGGCGAGAGCATGTTCAGCCGCGTGACCGATGCAAGCAAGGTCGCGCTTGTGCATCTCGTCGCGCGCTTGCGGCACGGCGGCTACCGCCTGCTCGATACGCAGTTCCTGACGCCGCATCTGGCGCAATTCGGCGCGATCGAGATCTCGCGCACCCGCTACCACCGCCTGCTCGCCAACGCGCTGAATTACCGCGGCAGCTTCCCGCGCGATTTGCCGGCTGGCGCAGCCGGGGCGGTGGGCGCTGCTGCCGGGGCCGGCGGCGCCCCGCCGGGCCCTTTGCAAGCGAGGAGATTGACGTCGTAGACGGCATGCTCCAGCGCCGATAGCGCCGGGCTCGACGAGAACATCCAGCCGCTGAACAGCCGCTCTTTGTCCTCGCCCGGGCGGGCCTCGTAAATCTCGACAAAGGCGGCGTTCTCCGGCCGCTCCTCGGGCGGGCTGCGCCGGCAATCGCGCACCACGATCGACAGATTGCCGAACCGCACCGTCTTGCCGATCGGTGCGTCGAACTGCGACACCCGCGCGGTGATCTTGTCGAGCCCCTGCATCTGCGCCAGCGGCTCCTGGATCATCTCGGCCGCATGCCCGCCGCCAACCGCGCCGGCGGCGGCCAGCGCTACCCCAGCCAGCGCGCCGCGGAAGCTCACGATTTGTAGGGGTTGACGAGGCCGGCAACGATGCCGGCCAGGACCTCGCGCACCTGCCGCTCGTCGCAGCCCATCAAGATCGCGTCCTCAAGCGCGTCCTGCGCCAGTTCGCGCAATTCGGCGAGGTTCTCGTTCAGCACCTTGATCTTCTCGACGCAGGAGACCGGCTCGCCTTCCGGCGTGCGCCAGACCGGGAATTCGCCCGCGGTCCCTGAAGTCCTATCGGCCATGATTCTTCCTACTCAAAGGCGCCCTACTCAAAGCCGCCGTGCCATGCGCGCCGGGCGCGCTCGGTCTTATGTCGCGGTTCGCCGCCGGTTTACCACCCTACCGCTTCGGCGCTGCGGCAGCTCCGGGGCTGGCCTGCGGCTGGCCCTGCTGCCCCCCCTGCTGCTGGTCGGCCGGGGCTTCACCCTCGCCCTGCTTGTTCGCGCCGGGCTTCGAAAAGATCATCTGGCCAATCAGGTTTTCCAACGTCACCGACGACTGGGTGTATTTGATCTGGCCCCCCGGCGGGATCAGCGTCTCCGAGCCGCCCGGCACCAGCGACAGGTATTTGTCGCCCAACAGGCCTGCCGAGACGATTTCGGCGACCGTGTCGTCGGGCAATTTAACCGACGGATCGATGCTCATCCGCAAGTGGGCGAGAAACGTTTTCGGGTCGAGCGTCTGGCCGGCGATCGAACCGATCTTGATGCCGCTGATACGGACGTCGCCGCCCTCGCGAATCCCGTCGATCCGCTCGAAATCCGCCGTCAATTCATAACCCGGCACGGCCCGCAGCTGGCTCGTGTTGTACGCGAAGAACAGGAAGAGCGCTGCGACGACGAGCACGACGGCGCCCATCACGGTCTCAAGCAGATTCCCCCTCATTTGCCGATTCCGTGGTGCTCGTGAGTGAAAGTGCGGCTTATTCCGGGATCCACGGCTCATAGTCCCCCGTGGCGCGCGGGCGGTGGCCGCCGCGCAACACCGAGCCGGGCGGGTGATAGGCCTGCGGGGTGCCGGTCAAATTCGGCTGGTGCGGCTTTTCCCAGGGATAATGCGGGCGCGGCTGCGGCACCTCGTTGACCATGTGGTGCAGCCAGGCGTGCCATTCCGGCGGCACCTTTGAGCCCTCCGGCTCGCCATTGTAGATGACCCAGCGCCGCTCGCGGCTGAAGCGGCCGCCGCCGAGCCGCTGCGGCTTGTCGCCCTTCAGCCGGTAGTAGCGGTTGCCGTAGGCATCGGTGCCCACCGGCTCGCCGCGCAGCCAGGTCAACAAAAGTGTTCCGAGGGTCGCGCCCATTCCGTCCCTTTCTCGCGCGGCGCGGACTATTGCATCGGTTTTCGCGCACGGTAAAGGGCCGGTACCCACCCAAGCCGATCCGAGCCGCTGCAGCGCCGACGCAACATATTGGTCGAAAATCGGCAGGCTACCCCATCATCTAGCATCCCACCCTTGACGCCACTAGATGTTGGGGTCCAACATGGGTCCCAGCACTGCATCCGGTAGGCTAGTAGCCGCCGCAAAAAGGTCCGGGGGAAGCCAATGCATATCGCGCGTCGTTTTACCACGGCTGGGCGGGACCCGTACGAGACGGTCGCCTTCCGCAGCGCCACCAGCGAAATCCGCAACCCCGACGGATCGGTCGTCTTCACCGCCGAGGGAATCGAGGTGCCGGCGGAGTGGAGCCAGGTGGCCTGCGACATCCTCGCGCAGAAATATCTCCGCAAGGCCGGCGTGCCGGCGCGGGTCGCGGCGGTCGAGGAAGAGGGCGTGCCGTACTGGCTGTGGCGCCGCACCGGCGACGAGGCGGCGCTGGCCTCGCTGGCGAAGAGCGAGCGCAGCTGCGGCGAGACCAGCGCCAAGCAATGCTTCGACCGGCTCGCCGGCACCTGGACCTATTGGGCCTGGAAGGGCGGTTATTTCGACGCCGAGGAGGATGCCCGCGCCTTTTTCGATGAATTGCGGTTGATGCTGGCGCGCCAGATGGGCGCGCCGAACTCGCCGCAATGGTTCAACACCGGGCTCCACTGGGCTTACGGGATCGACGGCCCGGCGCAGGGCCACTATTACGCCGATCACCGCACCGGCAAAATTCGCGCGTCCGAAAGCGCCTACGAGCACCCGCAGCCGCACGCCTGCTTCATCCAGTCGGTGTCCGACGATCTCGTCAACGAAGGCGGCATCATGGATCTGTGGGTGCGCGAGGCGCGCCTGTTCAAATACGGCTCCGGCACCGGCTCCAACTTCTCGAAATTGCGCGGCGACGGCGAAAGGCTGTCGGGCGGCGGCCGCTCCTCCGGGCTGATGAGCTTCTTGAAGATCGGCGACCGCGCCGCCGGCGCGATCAAATCGGGCGGCACGACGCGCCGCGCCGCCAAGATGGTCATTGTCGACGCCGACCATCCCGACATCGAGGACTACATCGATTGGAAGGTCATCGAAGAGCAGAAAGTCGCCGCGCTCGTCGCCGGCTCGAAGCTCGCCGCGAAGCACCTCAACCTGATCATGGCGGCCTGCCGCGAGGAGGCTGAGGATCCTTTTGATCCGGCAAAGAATCCGGTGCTGAAGCGCGAGATCCGCGCCGCGCGCGGCGCGATGATCCCCGAGAACTTCGTGCAGCGCGTGATCCAGTTCGCGCGCCAGGGCTACGCCTCGATCGACTTCCGCACCTACGACACGGATTGGGATTCGGAAGCCTATCTGACCGTCGCCGGCCAGAACTCGAACAATTCGGTGCGGATCGCCAACGACTTCCTCGAACGGGTGCAGTCGGGCGCCGATTGGCAGCTGATCCGCCGCACCGACCGCAAGGTGTCGAAGACGCTGCCGGCGCGCGAATTGTGGGATCGCATCGCGCATGCCGCCTGGGCCTCGGCCGATCCCGGCCTCCAGTTCGACAGCACGATCAACGACTGGCACACCTGCCCGGAAAGCGGCCGCATCAACGCGTCGAACCCGTGCTCGGAATATATGTTCCTCGACGACACGGCATGCAATCTCGCCTCGCTGAACCTGCTCGCGTTCCGCGAGCCCGACGGCTCGTTCGCGGTCGAGGATTTCCGGCATGCGGCGCGGTTGTGGACGCTCGTCCTCGAAATCTCGGTCATGATGGCTCAGTTCCCTGCGAAGGAGATCGCGCGCCTCAGCTACGCCTACCGCACGTTGGGCCTCGGCTACGCCAATCTCGGCGGCCTTCTGATGGCGATGGGGATTCCCTATGACAGCGAGGCCGGCCGCGCGATGGCCGGCGCGGTCACCGCGCTCCTGACCGGCACGAGCTACGCCACCTCGGCCGAGATTGCCGGCGAGCTCGGCGCCTTCTCAGGCTTCGAGAAAAACCGCGACGCGATGCTGCGCATCATCCGCAATCATCGCCGCGCGGCGCATGGCGAGACCGGCGGCTACGAGGCGCTGGCGATCCCGCCGGTGCCGCTCGACGCAGCCAACTGCCCGGACTGCGCGCTCGCGATCGCGGCGCGCGGCGCGTGGGACGCCGCGCTGGCGCTCGGCGAAAAGAACGGCTACCGCAACGCGCAGGTCAGCGTCATCGCGCCGACCGGCACGATCGGTCTCGTCATGGATTGCGACACGACCGGCATCGAGCCCGATTTCGCGCTGGTCAAATTCAAGAAGCTTGCCGGCGGCGGTTATTTCAAGATCATCAACCGCCTGGTGCCCGAGGCTCTCAGGACGCTCGGCTACGGCGACAACCAGATCGCCGCGATCGAGCGCTATGCGCTGGGTCACGGCACGCTCGACGGCGCGCCGGCGATCAACCACCAGACGCTCGCGAAAAAAGGCTTCGACGAGACCGCGCTCGTGGCGGTCGAGGCGGCGCTCGGCTCCGCCTTCGACATCAAATTCGCGTTTAACAAATGGACACTCGGCGAAGCGTTCTGCACCGAGCGTCTCGGCATCGCGCCCGAGCGCCTCGCCGAACCCGGGTTCGATCTGCTCAGCACGCTCGGTTTCTCGCGCGCCGACATCGAGGCGGCGAACACCTATTGCTGCGGCGCGATGACCTTGGAGGGTGCGCCGCACTTAGTGCCGGAGCATCTGGCGGTGTTCGACTGCGCCAACCCGTGCGGCCGCAACGGCACGCGCTGCATCTCGGTCGAGGGCCACATCCGCATGATGGCGGCGGCGCAGCCCTTCATCACCGGCGCGATCTCGAAGACGATCAACATGCCGAATTCGGCGACGATCGAGGGTTGCAAGGACGCCTACATGCTGTCCTGGCGCCTCGGGCTGAAGGCGGTCGCGCTCTACCGCGACGGCTCGAAACTGTCGCAGCCCTTGGCCTCGACGCTGTTCGGCGAGGACGAAGACGCCGAGGAGCAGGCCGCCGAGCTGTACCAGATGTCGCCGGCCGACCGCGTGCCGATCGTCGCCGAGCGCATCGTCGAGCGCGTGATCGAACGGATCGTCGCCGCCAAGGCGGAACGGCGCGCGCTGCCGCATCGGCGCAAGGGCTACACGCAGAAGGCGCGGGTCGGCGGCCACAAGATCTATCTGCGCACCGGCGAATACGAGGACGGCTCGCTCGGTGAAGTCTTCATCGACATGCACAAGGAAGGCTCGGCCTTCCGCTCGCTGATGGACAGCTTCGCGATCGCGATCTCATTGGGTCTGCAATATGGCGTGCCGCTCGAGGAATTCGTCGAGACCTTCACCTTCACCCGCTTCGAGCCGTCCGGTGTCGTCGAGGGCAACGAGGCGATCAAGATGGCGACTTCGATCCTCGATTACATCTTCCGCGAGCTGGCGGTCTCGTATCTCGGCCGCAACGATCTCGCGCATGCCACGCCGGGCGATCTGTTGCCTGACGCGGTCGGCAAGGGAGAAGCAGCGGAATCGAATTTGCGCGAGCTGAGCGCAGATGCGGGCGCCGAGGTCGCGGCGATGATGCAGCGCGTCGCCTCGGTTGCTTCCAACGGCTTTGTTCGCAACAAGTTGACCGTCTTGCAGGGCGGCAACAAACGCGGCGCGAGCGCGCGCCCAGACGCATCGGCGCGGGCCACTGGCGGCCAGCCTGCCGCCGCGGAGGCGGGGGACATGCCGCTGTTCTCGGGCGCGCTCGCGGTCGCCGCGTCGGCCGCCTCGGTCGAGACCAGCGCCGCCGCGTCCGATCCGCGTCTCGAACGGATCCGCGAGGCGCGCATGAAGGGCTACGAGGGCGACAGCTGCGGCGAATGCGGCAACTTCACCTTGGTGCGCAACGGCACCTGCCTCAAATGCGACACCTGCGGCGAGACCAGCGGATGTTCTTGAGCAAACCGGTTTCGGGGGGAACCGTACGATGGATGAAAAACTGATCCGGATGCTGATCCAGTACAAAGACGAGTTCGACCGCGCGCCCGACAATCTGTCGGTAGGGGCCTGCGGCGCGCTGCTCGATCTTTACATGCACCGTTTGGCGGGATGGGGCTTCGACGAGCCCGCCACGATGGGCGTGTTGTCGGCGATCTTCGGTATTCGCGAGTCGGCCGGCCAGCCCGCCACGCTGAAGCAATTGCACATGACCGCCGCGCTCACCCGCCGCACCGAGCGGGCCAAACCACAAGTCCCCGCCGCCGCGTAGTGAGGACGCGCCCATGCTTCCCTCCGCTCACGGGCTTATTGATTCCGAGCAGTAAAGATCAGGATCAACGTAGATGAAACGAGAATTTCTCCTCTGGACCGACGAACGCTTCGTTGGATTTGCAGAATCATTTCACGAGGCAAAAGACTTGGCGCACCGGCAAGAGTCTGGAGAGTCCGTTTACATTGTCGATTTCAACTCTTCACCGGAAACCCAATGCCTCGTACTTGCCGGCGGCGCTATGCTCACGGGGCGCATGGGATGGTCTAACTGCTTGCAAGGACTACAGCTTGCGGCAGCGGCGCTAGCCGCGAGCGCGACAGCGAAGCGCGATCAGATGTTGAGAATGCGTGCTGCCATTAGCGCCAGATATCCCTTGGGCCTTCCCTCTATCGACAGCCCGCCAAACCGGGATTGGGAAATATGGCGATCGGTAGAACGCAATTTCGAAGAGGCTAAGGCCCAACATTCCGCGTTTTGCGAACGCTATGGTCCACTCGCGCATTAAGGAGAGTCATCGATCGCCGGATGCGAGTCACCGGGACCATCACTTCACCCGACCGCGGCTCTGAGTTCTTTGGCAGGGACCGCCTCTCGCTAAGGTACATTACTAGCGCGGATTCCAGCGCGTCTTTGGCATGTAGCAGCGCTTCGCGTCGATTATCGCCTTCGGTGATTGCCTCGGGCACATCGCGGAATGTGACGGTAAACCCACTGCGTTCGTCGGGGGTCAAAGTCGCCGGATAGAAGCGCATTCGTTCTAATTTTTTTCTCAGGTCGGGGCGAGGCGCGGCTCCAAGGCGCGGCCGCGGCGCCGGCCGGGACCGCCGGCGAGGATCTGCACGATCCCTGCCGCGAAGCCGACCAAGACGCCCGTCTTCCAAGCCGCGTCATAAGAGCCGGTCATGTCGAAGATGAGACCGCCGCCAAACGCGCCGAGCGAGGAGCCGACCTGGTGCAATACAAACGAGATCCCGAGCAACGTCGCCATGTAGCGCGTGCCGAACATCTCGGCGACGAGGCCGCTGACCAACGGCGCGACGCTGAGCCACAGCATCCCCATCGCCGCCGCGAAAAGCAAGGTCGAGGCCGGGGTCGGCGGCATCATGAAATAGGCCGTGAACACCCCGGCGCGCAGGATATAGAGCAGTCCCAACAGGATGTGCTTCGGATAGCGCGCGCCGAGCCAGCCGGCCGCCAGCGAGCCGACGCAGTTCATGCCGCCGATGACCGCCAAGGCCTCGGCGCTGAGCATCGGGTCCTGGCCGCAGATCGCGAGATAGGTCGGCAGATGCGTCGTCAGAAACACGAGGTTGAGGCCGCACACGAAATAGGCGCCCGACATGACGAGAAACGGCCGGTGCCGCATTGCCTGCCCGAGCGTCTCGCGCATCGAGGTGCGGCCGGCGCCGCGCCCCGGCATCAGATCGGCGCCGCCGGCCCAGAACCCGGCAGGCAGCATGACCAAGGCCAGCGCCAGGAAGAACAAGGCGCCGATCTGCCAGGCCTCGTGCGCGAGGATCTCCTGTGTCGTGAGCGGCACGAGCAATGTGCCGAGCGAGCCCGCCGCCGACGGGCGACGCCGGTGATCACTTCAACCTTCGAGAACGTGTCGGACATAGGCGTATGCCTAGGTCTATGCCTAGGCCCTCCGGCTAATGCCGGTGTCCGGTCGAAACGGGGTGCAGTTCACTATCCCTGCGGATAAAGCATGGAATGTGGCTGCCTCGGTTATGTGCCTATGGGGCGGACCAAGGATCGAGGATAGCGACCCCCGCGCGCGCAAAATCGCGGACGTTGCGCGTCACCATCGTCATCTCGTGACGCTCGGCCGTCGCGGCCAGCAAGGTATCCATGACCGGGAGCCGGACGGATGCAGCAGCCGCACGCGCCATGATGACGCCCCATACCTCGGCGATGTCTCGGTCGACGTTTAGAACCCGATTTTCGAAGCGGCCGGCAAGCTCGGTTTCCATCCACCGGCGCAATCGGTCGCGGCGAGCACCCTGCGCGAGCTTTTCGACGCCATAGCGGATCTCGGCGAAGGTCAGCACGCTCAGGTACAGCTCGGCTTCATCAATTGACCTGACCCACGCGATTACGTGTGGCTCTGGACGAGGCTTGATCAGTTCCGAGACGACATTTGTATCGAGCAGATAACTCGTCACAGCTCGATATCGCGCGGGTAGTCGGTGAGCCGGTCGATTGTTAGACCTTCCTCGCGCAAGGGTGAGTTTGCGAAGAACTCAACCAGATCGCCGCGGCGGCGATTGCGGCGCTCCCATTCCTCGGCCGAGACGACCACCACCGCTTTTTTGCCATTGCGCGTCACGAGCTGCGGCCCCTCCCGCACCGCCCGATCGACGAGTTCGCTGAAATTGGCGCGTGCGTCCTTGATCTTCCAACTGGTTGTCCGCTCGGCCATGGCGCCCCTTAGTGCAAATAATCTTCAATATAGCCAGAATGTACATTCTATACAATGGCGCCCCTGTTGCCGGGAGCTCGGGGTGTTAATCGCGGCAAGCCAAATCCCGCCCGCCCTGCTAGGGTAGGCACCACACCCCATTCTTCCGGAGGCGGACATGAATTTCGGGTTCGGCGCGCCGGTCAGCGGCCCCTTGTCGAAACCGCGGGACCTCGCCCGCATCGTCACCGAAGGCGAGGCGATGGGCTACGATTACTGCACCATCAGCGATCACATCGTGATCCCGCGCGACATGGAGAAGAAGTACCCCTATTCCGATACCGGGGAGTTCCCCGGCCGCGCCGGCGGCGACCGCCACGAGCAGCTGACTGCGGTGGCCTTTGTCGCCGCGAAGACCTCGAAGCTGCGCCTCGTGACCTCGGTCACGGTCGTGCCGCACCGCCCGCCGATCTTGACCGCGAAGATCCTCGCGACGATCGACGTGCTGTCGGAAGGCCGGCTGACCTGGGGCATTGGAGTCGGCTGGTGCAAGGAGGAGTTCGAGGCGATCGGCACCCCACCCTTCGAGGAGCGCGGCGCCGTCACCGACGAAACGATCGCCGCCTGCCGCGTGCTATGGACGGAGGAAGATCCGCGCTTCGAAGGCAAGTACGCGAACTTCTCCAACATCTATTTCCAGCCGCGCCCGGTCCAGAAGCGCGTGCCGATCTGGGTCGGCGGCGAGAGCGGCCCGGCCCTGCGCCGCACCGCCTGGCTCGGCGACGCGTGGTACCCGATCGGCACCAATCCGAAATTCCGCCTCGACACGCTGAAGCGCTTCCAGGGCGGCATCGCGCGGCTGCATCAGCGCGCCAAGGACGCCGACCGCGACCCGAAAACGATCGGCCTCGCCTATCGCGTGACGCAGCGCGGCAAGGCCATCCCGGAAAAGGCGGACGATGGCGACCGCCGGCTGTTCTCGGGTGACGACGCCGCGATGGTCGGCGACATCCGCGCGTTGCGCGATCTCGGCGTCAGCGACATGGATTTCAGCTTCGACGGCAACACCGCCGATGAAGTCCTCGCCAACATGAAGCGCTTCCGCCAGGACGTCCTCGCCAAGGTTTGATTTTCACCAATGAGACGGTGAGACAGTGAGATATCGCGCGACGGAATCTATTGCCCTGCTCGGTGCCCGATATCGAATTCGAAACGAGAATCGAACCTCGCTGCCTCACTGCCTCACTGGTGAATAATTCATAGGAGCGACAGGTGCTGAAACTCGGATACAAGGCCTCGGCCGAGCAATTCGGCCCCACCGATTTGCTCAACTTTTCCCGCCTGGCGGAAGAGGTCGGCTTCGACTCGGTTTTTGTCAGCGACCATTTCCAGCCCTGGAAGCACACCGGCGGGCACGCGCCGAATTCGCTGGCCTGGCTCGGCGCGCTCGGCGCCACGACAAAGCGCATCACGATCGGCACCAGCGTCGCCACGCCGACCTTCCGCTATCACCCGTCGATCGTCGCGCAGGCCTTCGGCACCCTGGGCGCGATGTACCCGGGACGCGTCGTGCTCGGCGTCGGCACCGGCGAGTCGCTGAACGAGGTGCCGGCGATGGCGATCCCCTGGCCGGGGCCGAAGGAGCGGCGCGACCGGCTGCGCGAGGCGATCCGGCTCATCAACCAATTGTGGACCGAGGAGCGCGTCACCTTCGAGGGCCAGTTCTACAAAACCGATCGCGCGACGATCTACGACAAGCCGAAGCAGAAGGTGCCGATCTGGGTCGCCGCATCCGGCCCGCTGGCGGCGGCGATGGCCGGGCAGATCGCCGAAGGCTTTATCTGCACCAGCGGCAAGGCGGCGCAGCTCTATCACGATCTGACGGCCAAGGTCGAAGAAGGCCTCGCGAAATCCGGGCGGCCGAAAGACGCCATCGAGCAGATGATCGAGGTCAAGGTGTCGTTCGACACCGACGCGCAACGCGCCAAGGAGGATACGCGGCACTGGGCGGCGCTCGCCCTGTCGCCGGAGGAGAAGGTCGGGGTCGAGGACCCGGTCGAGATGGAGCGGCTCGCCGACGCCTTGCCATTGGACCGGGCCGCGAGCCGCTGGATCGTGTCGAGCGATCCGGACGAACAGGTCGAGAAGATCAGATTCTACGTCGATCTCGGCTTCCGTCACCTCGTCTTTCACGCTCCCGGCCCCGACCAGGCGCGCTTCCTGCAACTCTACGCCGAGCAGGTCCTCCCCCGCCTCCGCAAGGCCTTCGCGTGACGCACCTGACGAGTCATTCCGGGGCGGCCCGAAGGGGTGAGCCCGGAATCCAGGAACACAGGCCTTTCCAGCGTCGACTATGCGGGTGTTCATGGATTCCGGGTTCCCTCGCGATGCTCGGGCCCCGGAATGACCACGGATGTGACGTCGTAGGGTTATGCCTGCTCAATTGACGATCACCGGATTGGCCGGCGTGCCGATGGTGCAGCCGGGCGACGATCTCGCCGCGATCACGCTTGACGCATACGCCGCCGCCGATCTCGCGCCGCAAGATGGTGACGTCCTCGTCGTCGCGCAAAAGATCGTCTCGAAATCCGAGGGTCGCATCGTCGAGGTCGCGAGCGTCGCGCCCTCCGAGCGCGCCATCGCGCTCGCCGCCGAGACCGGCAAGGACCCGCGCTTTGTCGAGATCGTGCTGTCGGAATCGCACCGCATCGTGCGCCATCGGCCGAATTTGATCGTCGTCGAGCATCGCCTCGGTTTTGTCATGGCCAATGCCGGCATCGACCATTCGAATGTCGGCCCTGACGACGGCAAGGAACGCGTGCTGCTGTTGCCGGTCGACCCCGACGCATCAGCCCTGCAGCTACAACAGCAGCTCGCCGCTCGTACGAAAAAGCGCCTCGCCATCATTATCAGCGACAGCTTCGGCCGGCCGTGGCGGCGCGGCACGGTCGGCATCGCGCTTGGCGCCGCCGGTCTGCCATCTGTGATCGACTGGCGCGGCCAGCCCGATCTGTTCGGCCGCAAGCTCGAAGTCACCGAGACCGGCTTTGCCGACGAGATCGCCGCCGCCGCCTCGCTGGTGCAGGGCCAGGCCGCCGAGGCGACGCCGATCGTCGTCGTGCGCGGCCTCTCCTGGACCGCGCCCGAGGCTCCCGCCGCCGCGATCGTGCGCCCGCCCGAGCACGACCTCTTCCGATGACGCATCAGGTGGACCTCGATTGGACCGCCGGCCTCTGGCCGGCATGCCGGCGGGACGCCGGCGCTCCCTCCGGTTGCTCGCGATGAGCGACCCACGTCCGGTGCTCGCTCTGTCGGGCGGGATCGGCGGCGCCAAGCTGGCGCTCGGCCTCTACCGCATCCTGCCGCCCGACACGCTGACGGTCGTCGCGAACACCGGCGACGATTTCGAGCATTTCGGCCTCAATATCTCGCCCGATATCGACACATTGCTCTACACGCTGTCGGGCAGCGACAATCCGGAGCTCGGCTGGGGCCGCCGCGGCGAGACCTGGACCTTTATGGCCGCGCTCGAAGCGCTCGGCGGCGAGACCTGGTTCCGCCTCGGCGACGGCGATCTCGCGACGCATGTCGAGCGCACCCGCCGCCTTCGCTCCGGCGAGACTCTGTCCGCGATTATCGACGATTTCCGCCGCCGCCTCGGCATTGCCGCGCGCCTGCTGCCGATGTCCGAAGACCCCGTGCGCACGCGCCTGCACACCGCTCCTTCAAGCTCAGGGGGCTGGCTTGATTTCCAGGATTATTTCGTGCGGCTGCGCTGCGAACCGGTGATCGATCGGCTCGAATTCGCCGGCGCCGCGGATGCCCGGCCCCACAGCGATGTCATCGCCGCGCTCGCCGATCCGCGACTGCGAGCCGTCGTCATATGCCCGTCGAACCCATTCATCAGCATCGATCCGATCCTCGCGGTCCCGGGCGTGCGCGCCGCGCTGCGCGACTGCCGGGCGCCAGTTATTGCGGTATCGCCGATCATCGGTGGCAAGGCGGTCAAGGGCCCGACCGCGAAGATGATGGCCGAGCTGGGCTTGCCGGTCACCGCTGCCGCCGTCGCACACCATTACCGCGACTTCCTGGACCTCTACATCGCCGACGAGGAAGACGCCGCCGCGGTCGGTCTCGACATCCCGGTCGTGCTGACCCGCACCTTGATGCAATCGCTCGCCGACCGCGACGCCCTCGCGCGCACCGTCCTCGCCGCCGCCGACCGGGTGTTGAAGTGAATTGATCGCGGCCGTGCGTCCTTCGACACTCGCCCCCATGTAGCCAAATGGCGGGCGCTGCTCAGGATGAGGTTGCGTTTTGATGCCATCCGGACCGTATCCTCATCCTGAGCAGCGCTGAGGCGAAGCCGAGGCGCGTGTCGAAGGACGCAAGGTGGTTATGCAACGCGGATGAGTAGCGCGAACGGCATCTGGGCGGTCGTACCGGTCAAGGACACCTCGGCCGCGAAGCAGCGTCTCGCGGCGTCCGTGCCGCAATCGCTGCGCCAGCAATTGATGCTGGCGATGCTCGAAGACGTGCTCGCCGCGCTCGCCGAGGCACCCGGCCTCGCCGGCCGCCTCCTCGTGACGGCCGACCCCGGCGCGCAGGACCTCGGCGCGCGCTACGGCTTCGCTTGGCTGACCGACGGCGCGGCCGATGGACACACCGGCGCGGTCGCCGCCGCCGCCCGCCATCTCGCGAAAACCGGCGCCGCCGGCATGCTGACCGTGCCCGGGGACATCCCGCTCGTCACCGCCGCCGAGATCGCGCAGCTCCTCCAGGCCCACCGCGCGCCGCCCGCCTTCACGATTGCGCCGTCGCATGACGAGCTCGGCTCGAACGCGATCGTCGTGTCGCCGCCCGACGCCGTACCGTTGCGGTTTGGCGACAACAGCTTCTTCCCGCATCTCGCTGCCGCCGAGGCTCGCGGCATCCGCCCGACCGTGCTGCATCTGCCGGGCATCGCGTTGGATATCGACAACCCCGGCGATCTCGGTCATTTTGCGCGCCTCGGATCGCGCACGCGGGCGGGCCTGTGGCTCGCTGACAACATGCCGACCTTCGCCGCCGCCGCTATTGGGCAGCCGGGAAGGTAGGCGACAACAACCGCCGTCGTCGCGTGATGCCCCCGCCCGCGGGACCTATTCCTGTCCGCTGAGAAGCCGCCCCAGTTACCAGATTGATGGGGGGCTCGGAGGAGTAGTCTTGTGACGATAGCCCCCCTTCTTGCACGCGCCGAAGCCGGCGCCCGCCTCTCCCCCGACGAATGCCTCGTGCTCGCCGAGTGTAACGATCTCGCGGCGCTGATGCCGGTCGCGGCGGCGTTGCGCGATCAGGGGCACGGCAAGCTCGTGTCCTACTCGCGCAAAGTCTTCATCCCGCTGACGCAGCTATGCCGCGACGTCTGCCATTACTGCACCTTCGCGCACTCGCCGCGCCGCGGCGAGGCGGCCTATCTCGACAGGGATCAGGTGCTGGCGATCGCCCGGGCCGGCGCCAAGGCCGGCTGCAAGGAGGCGCTGTTCACCCTCGGCGACAAGCCCGAATTGCGCTACGGCGCGGCACGGGACGCGCTGAAGCGGCTCGGCCACGACACGACGCTGTCCTATCTCGCCGAGATGGCGGCGCTGGTGCTGAAGGAAACCGGGCTTCTGCCGCACCTCAACCCCGGTCTGATGAGCCGCGCCGACATCGAACGCTTGCGCGCCGTGTCGGTGTCGCAGGGCATCATGCTGGAAAGCGCCAGCGAGCGCCTGATGCGCCGCGGCGGGCCGCATTTCGGCTCGCCCGACAAGCATCCGCAGCGCCGCCTCGATTGCATCGCCGCGGCTGGCGAAGCCGCGGTGCCGTTCACCTCCGGCATCCTGATCGGCATCGGCGAGACCCGCCGCGAGCGCATCGAGGCGATGCTTGCGCTGCGCGACCTGCACGAGCGCTATGGCCACATCCAGGAAATCATCATCCAGAATTTCCGCGCCAAGCCGGCGACACGCATGGCCGCCGCGCCGGAGCCGGATGAGACCGAGCATCTGTGGACGCTCGCCGTGGCGCGGCTCGTGTTCGGCCCGGCGATGAATATCCAGGCGCCGCCCAATCTGATGCCCGACGCGCTCGAAGCGATGGTCAGCGCCGGCATCAACGATTGGGGCGGCGTCTCGCCGGTGACGCCCGATCACGTCAACCCGGAGGCGCCGTGGCCGGCGCTCGATCTGCTGGCCCGGCGCACCGCCGGCGCCGGCAAAGTGCTCGTCGAGCGCCTCGCGATCTACCCCGCCTACGCGCAAGACCCGGCGCGCTGGCTCGACCCGGCCTTGCGTACGCCCGTGCTGCGCATGACCGACGCGCAGGGCCTTGCCCGCCCCGACCCCTGGACCTCCGGCGCCGGCACCCCGCCCCCGGTCTCCGGAGCGCCGGCGTCTCGCCGGCATCTGCCGGCCGGAGGCCGGCGGTCCGAATTATCCGACATCCTCGCGCGGGCGACCGCGGGCGGGACGCTGGCGGAAACCGACATCGTGCGTCTGTTCGAGGCGCGCGGCGACGAATTCGACGCCGTCTGCGCCGCCGCCGACGCGCTGCGCCGCCGCGTCAACGGCGACACTGTCACCTATGTCGTCACCCGCAACATCAACTACACGAACATCTGCTACTTCCGCTGCCAGTTCTGCGCCTTCTCGAAGGGCAAGCTGAGCGAAAATCTGCGCGGCCGGCCCTACAACCTCGACATGGGGGAGATCGTCCGCCGCTGCGAGGAGGCGTGGGAGCGCGGCGCCACCGAAGTCTGCCTGCAGGGCGGCATCCACCCGGAATACACCGGCGCCACCTATCTCGGCGTGTGCCGCGCGATCAAGCAGGCGGTGCCCGGCCTCCACGTGCACGCCTTCTCGCCGCTCGAAATCTGGCAGGGCGCCAAGACCCTGGGCCGCACCCTGCCCGATTTTCTCACCGAATTGAGCGACGCTGGTCTCGGTTCGCTGCCCGGCACCGCCGCCGAGATCCTCGACGACGAGATCCGCGCGATCATCTGCCCCGACAAGGTCAAGACCGCCGAGTGGCTGCAGGTCATGGAAGCCGCCCACAACACCGGGCTGCGCAGCACCGTCACGATCATGTACGGCCATGTCGAGCGCTACGCGCATTGGGCGCGTCACCTGCTCCGCATCCGCGCTCTGCAGCAGAAGACCGGCGGCTTCACCGAATTCGTGCCGTTGCCCTTTGTGCCGATGGAAGCGCCGATGTATCTGAAGGGCCGCGCGCGCCTCGGCCCGACCTGGCGCGAGGCGGTGTTGATGCACGCGGTGGCGCGGCTCGCCTTGCACCCGGTGATCCCGAACATCCAGTGCTCATGGGTGAAGCTTGGCCCCGAAGGCGCCGCCGCGTGTCTCGACGCCGGCTGCAACGATCTCGGCGGCACCTTGATGAACGAGAGCATCTCGCGCGCTGCCGGCGCCAGCTTCGGCCAGGAGATGCCGCCCGAAAATATGGAGGCGCTGATCCGCTCCTTGGGCCGCACGCCGCGGCAGCGCACGACGCTCTACCGCGACCCGCCCGCCGATCGCATCGCCGCCTCGTTTGGCGCCGCGCCGCTCTCGGAGCCGGTCAACACCCCGGCCCGCAAATACGAGCGCGCCGCCGCCGACTAGCCGCCGCTACAGCAGCCCGCGGGCGATCTCTTCCCATTCCCGGTCCAAGGGCGCGGTCGACGGGGTCTTGCCGGCGCGCTTGTACCAGCCGGCAGAATTCTTCTCGTCGCCCTCGACCCGGTGCAGATAGGCGTGCGCCCAGGCGCCCTTGTCGTCGTGCGACTCCTGGCAGCAGCGATGCGCCTGGTGCCAGTCGCCCTTGGCCTGCCACCACAAGGCCTGCGCCGCGCCGCTGATCCCGGCCGGCGGCGCCGCCCCGTTTAGCGACGATTTGAACTGCTCGAACTGCATCGGCTTCCTCCTCCATTTCAAACGGCGTCCCGGCGAAAGCCGGGACCCACCGTTCCGCCAACTCGCAGGCTGACAAGTGGGCCCCGGCTTTCGCCGGGGCGCGAAGCCTGGGCCTTGAATAGCTCCATTCAATATAGCGCCGGCACCGCCTCACGCCATCAGGCGGTCGAGCCGGTCGCGCATGCGGTACCAGCCGCCGACCACCGGCAGGAACCACGGGTTGCCGGTATAGAGCGGATGATCGGGAAACTCCGGCCCGTCGAACGCGCACGCCGCGTTGGCGACGCGCGCGATCTTGCGCGCGGTCTGCGTGCCGAGATACGTCATCATCGCGACGCCGCTGCCGTTGCACCCGAGCGCATAATGCAGCCCGCCCTCCTCGCCCATATGCGGCAGCGCGTCCAGGGTGAACGCGGTGTTGCCGGTCCAGCTGTGCGTGACCTTGACACCGCGCAGCTGCGGAAACCGCGCGGTCATGTACCCGTGCAACACCTTTGCGCACAAGACCGGGTCGGCCGGCGTGAACCGCGCCCGCCCGCCGAACACCATGCGCTTCCCATCCGGCGACATCCGGTAGTAGCACAACACGCGCTTCGTATCGGAAATCGAGCGCCGCTTCGGGATCAGCGACGCCGCGAGATCGTCGGGCAATTCCTCGGTCGCGATGATGTGGCTGGCGATCGGCACGATGCGCCGCCGCAAGGCCGGTGTCACCGCGCCGGTATAGCCGTTCGTCGCGATGACGACATCGCCGGCCGTCACCGTGCCGCGGCTCGTCGCGACCCGCCACCCCGCCCCGTTCCGCGCGATCGTCTCGACCGCTGCTTCGGCGCAGATCGTCACATCGCGCCGCCGGCACGCCTCGAGCAGCCCTTTGTAATAGAGCGCCGGGTGCAGGCTCGCCGAGCGCTCGACGACCATGCCGCCATGGTAATAGTCGCTGGCGATCTCCTCGCGCTGCCGCTCGCGCGGTACCATATACGCGCCGGATTGCGCCGCGTCGTTGAGCCCGGCAAGCCGCTGTTGCTGCGCCGCATAATGCTTCGGTGTCCAGGCGCCGACAAACCGCCCGCGCTTCTGCCAGAAGCACTCGATGTTTTCGTCGGCGATCAGCCGCTCGATCAGCGAGAACGCATCGGCCGCATCGGCGAGCAAGGCCTGCGCCCGCTCCGGCGCGACCGCGGCGGCGCGCCCGGAAAAGCTCTTGCCGATATTGACCCCGCCCGACACCGAGCCGCCGTTCCGCGTCGAGGCGCCGATGCCGAGCGCCCCGCGCTCCAGCACGACCGCCGCGATCCCGTGCTTCGCGAATTCGAGCGCCGCGGCGAGCCCGGCATAGCCGCCGCCGACAATCGCGACCCGCGCCTCCTTCGGCACGTCGACCAGCGCGCCGACCGTGGGCATATACGCCTCCCACCAATACGGCCGGGCCACAAAATCCGGGTGAAAAATCTCAGCGCGGGCCATGTCATTCAGTCGCGGCATTTCGTCCAGATTGGTTCAGGAGGAACCACGCTACTCGATCAGGATATACGAGAGTTGCTGCCGCAACACTGGCCGTCAGATAGGGCGTATCCGGCCTTCGGAGGGCGCTTTCTGGCCAGCTCGCTTCAAGATCGCGTACACGAAAAACATCATGACCAATGCGCCATAGGAGATTGTCGCCGCTTGCCATTCGCTCATCAGCGAACTGCTCGAAGTCAGCGCTGAAAAACCCGCCGAGCGTCACCCCGTCCCATTCGCCAAAGATCGTCATCAAAGATCTCTTCAAGGCCAAATAACCCGGCAGCTCTAAGGAGAACCGTCACCGTTAAGCTTGGGCGCGCGACCAGCGCCGGTTCAGCATCCAGCTGGCCTGAATGACGTCGGAGGAGGTAATTCAGCACTTTATCAGGTGGGATATCGATATCGGCCACTTTGCCGCCGCAGTCGGTGAGCGAACTGTAAAGCACGCCAGCCAACTGCTCACCAGCATCGGGCGGACTCACTTCCGCAGCCCGCGCCAGGGCGATGGCCCAACATGGGGCTTGCGCGTCGCTCATGACAACGATCGAGGAGTTGTAATGCTCAAGGACGAAGCACAGCAGCTTCGTGAAAAGCTGATTCGCGCGCTCGCGTTCTGCTAAATCCGTCAGAAGGAGCAGCCCCGCAAAACCGGCCCAACCGAGCACTTTTGCGATCCGCTCGGGTAAATAGAAGAGATCCGAAAGACCGCCGCCTCTCCGAGACAATAACGCGTAGCGATCTTGGCTAAGCCTCTCATCCAAATTGGCCGCCGCCATATTGATCGCCTCACCGATCGTGCGTTGCAGAGTTATGGTGTAACGCGCTACCGGATCTTGGCGGGCATACCGAAGAAGGCATGCGAGCAGCGCGGCACCTACCTGAGCCGGTCTAAACGCGTCATCGGACAGCGTGGCTCTCTCTAGGAGTGTAGCGGCTAGGCGATCCACAAATCCGACTAAAGCCGTAGGCGTAGCTGCTAAAGTTGCAAGAATCGGCGTTAGGGTGTTCGCGAAAGCCCGCGCGTCCCACTCGCCGCTCGCAGAAGTGTAGACCTTCCAAAGTTCGTCATAGTGCTCGCGAATTGACTCGTCTATTGCTGCCGGCCAGGCCTGAATGACTTTCCGCAACGGGGCCGCGGGATCGGAGCCAAAGCGTGGGTTCTTGCAAAAGCGCGGTGGCCCGGAAAGATTAAGACCCCAGACCACTGGGGTTTGTTCGCCCGTCTCTCTCAGGCGCGCCGAGACATGCCGGCCAATTTCGACGAGGTCAAGCGTGCTTGTGAAGTCCTGAATAAATTCACGACCCTCTATGCAATCCAGAATAGCATTGGTCCCCAGTCCACCCTCGGATGTTTCACCCGAATATTGGTCTTGGGCAGAGGTTGCGAGTAACGTGACACCGGGGGTTCCTGCATCGCCCATCACGCTTGGCTTTAAGAGAGCGCCTAGGTCGGTAATGAGCCCGCCGCTCTCGCAGGCGTCTATAATGACATTGCTCTGCGTCGGCGCTGCCTCGCTGATATTCAGAAAAAAATCCGCTAGCGAAAGTGCCGACGCTGACAAGGCATCGTGGCGTGAATCCCTCAGGCAAATGTAAAAGCTGCCAGCCTTGACGCCACTGTGCCCAGCGAAAAAGAAGGTAAACGTATCAAGCCGCTCGCCTGTAAAGAGCACCTCGCGGATGGCTTCTCGCAGAATGTTCAAGGTCGGTGATAACAGCAGCCGGGAGTGTCGGGGATCATAGTCACCGATCTCGGGCCGGGCGAGGACGTCGTAGATCCGCTCTGCGTCTGCCTCCGCTCCCTCTAATGCGCGCATACAGTCGTAGTCGTTGCAGCCAATGACAATCAGTCCTCGGCCGCTCATTCGCCGTACCGCGCGAATTTTGCCTTGCGCGCAGCCTCGTGTTCTTGCGCGGCCAATATCTTCTTCTGCTTTAGCTCTTCTACTTTGGCTCGGAATTCGGGAGGACTGGCTTCGAGTTCTGAGAGCATTCGCCGTGCGGTCGCTGGGTCGGCATGGATCTCCGGCATATGAACGTTGCCATCCTTGTCGGCGCTGAACTCTATTTTCTCTAGCATCGCCAAGAAGCTGTTTGGTAGAGACCCCTCCTTCTGAGCATTGATAACATTACCTGACGCGTCACTGGCCTCCGAGAGCATCTTGTAGACCGATCCAGCAAATTGTCGCTGCAGGCTTTCGGCCACCTCTTTGAACGAGCGCTGAATAAGGCCAAGGTCGTTCGCAATGATGTCAGCGAATCGCGTTTGCATTTCCGCAGAAAACACCTTCATTTCACCAGCGTCGGCCTCAGCATTGGCCGGGTTGCTCCAAGTGCGACCGTGATAGAGCCGATACGTGTTTCCCGGCGGGATGTAGTTCTTGATGAATTCGTTCTGAAGCTCCCGCATCCGCTCTGTAAATGCTTCGTTGAAAGCACAAGCACCGGCGTCAAATAAGAAGAAACTCTGCGGCTGTCCTTTGGCATTCATGCCATGTATATGCCCCCCGCAATTCGCAGCGCCAAGTGCTTCCTAGGACACGAAATCGAGCTCTCTAGGCTTTCGGGCGGCGTGCGCGTTTTCGGCGTCAGCGGGGTTGCGCGAATTGTGCGCACAACGACGCTAAAAAAGCCATAATTGTGGTTTATGATACCAGCAACAATCCGGATTAAGAGGCCGAGTTCAGAAAACGTATTGGGGGCAAGATGTCCGATATCGTACCGCAATCTCCGCAGAAACCGCAATATCGGCCGCGCGGAAAGCCGTGGCCGAAGGGGCAATCCGGCAATCCCGCCGGGCGCCGCCGGGGCTCGCGCAACAAGGCGACCGCGATGGCCGCGCTCTATCTCGATGGCGAGGCCGAGGGGCTCGTCCGCAAGGCGGTCGAGATGGCCTATGCAGGCGACGCGCTCGCGCTTCGCCTCTGCCTCGAACGCACGATCGCGCCGCGCCGCGAGCGGCCGGAGCCGTTCCGCTTGCCGCCGGTCGAGACCGCTGCCGATCTCGCGCCGGCGATGGCCGCGGTCATGGCGGCGGCGGCGCGCGGAATTATCACGACGGGTCAGGCGGCCGAGATGGCCTCGGTCATCGCGACGCGGCTGCGCGCGGTCGAGATCGATGAGTTCAACCGGCGCCTCCTCATGGTCGAGCATGGCGATACGCCCGAGTGATCGGGCGCGCCTCGCCCGCCTCGCGGGTCCGCGCCTCTGGGCCAAGCGCAACGAGGTCGAGCGCCGCGTCGAGCTGCGCGAGGATGTCCGCTTCTGCACGCTGGTCTCGATCATGCTGACGGCCGAGGGCGTCGACCCGGAGACGACCTGCGTGCCGCGGCATCTGCGCGAGGCCCAGGCGGAGCTCGCCGCAATCCCCGACACGCCCGAACTGGAAGACGCCGACGACGACTACCTGGCGCGCGAGGACCCGGGCTGGATCGACGATTGGCAGCCCAAGCCCCGCTACCGGCCGCCGCCGCGCCAGGAAAAGACCGCGAAGGGCGAGATCGAGCGGCTGATGGGGCGCTACCGCACCGATTGCAAAGACATGGACATCGCAAAGCACTCGCTCTTCGACTTGTTCGCGTGGTGCCTGTCGCGGCACGGCGCGACCTACCGCGAAGCAGCGCCCGAATGCGCCAAAGCAGCAAAAGATTTGCTGCTCGATCTCGATCTGTTGCCGCAGGGCGCGACCGAGAAAGACCTCGAAGACTCGATTTTATTCCTGAACGATCAATGAGATACGCGCCACGCCGCAAAACCGCGCCCCGTCACGCCGCAACCCCCGCTCCGATTTTTGCTGCAGATTCCCTGCAGATGCAGCAAACGCATCTACCAGGTGCAACCGGAGATTTCCCTCTCCTGCCCGTCAGGGCGGAGAGGGAGGGGCCCAGCGCGAAGCGCTGGGAGGGTGAGGTGGGTATTGATCGGAGCGCCGGCCTCCGGCCGGCATGCCGGCCGGAGGCCGGCGGTCCTTCTGGAATCCCCCACCTCACCCCGGCCCTCTCCGCCCCGCCCATCAGATTCAAGGGGCGGAGAGGGAGTGCGCTGGCGCGTTCAATGGAAGCGGGGCTTCACCTTCTCGCACAGCAGCTGCAATGACTTCATCACCTTGTCGTGCGGGATCTTCGTGCCGCAATTCATCTCGCACAGGATGCCGTCGAGCCCGAGCGTCTCCTGCAACCCCATCAGGCGGTCCGTCACCCGCTCGGGCGAGCCGACGATCAGCTTGTCGCGCAGCGCTTCGTCATAGGTGATCGTCTGCAGCCGTCCGCCGCGCGCCGCGCGGTCCTCGACGGCCCGCACCCCGGAGCGCGTCGCCGAGTCGACGAGACGCTCGCCGAGGTAGCGGTAGAAGTACATGATGCTGTCTTCCGGCTCCTCGCGCGCCGCCTGGTCGGTCTCGGCGACATACAGCGGCGCGCGCAGAAACACCTTGCCCTCGCCCGGATGCCCCGCCGCCTTCCACGCCTCGCGGTAGGCGGTGATGTTCGGCTCCAATTCCTCGAGCGTGCCGAGCCGCACCGCGACGAATACCGCGTGCCCGGCCTTGGCGATATTGGGGAAGGTGTCGGCGCTGTTGGCGGCGACGCGGATCTCCGGCCACGGCTTCTGGTACGGCTTCGGCGTCACCTTCACATTGTCGAAGCTGTAGTACTGCCCCTTGTAGGAAAACGACTCCTCGGTCCATGCCTGCTTCAGGATGTCGAGTGTCTCGGCGAAGCGCTCGCGGCTTTCGCCATACGGCACGCCATAGGCCTCGTAGGTGCGCGGGAAGCCGCTGCGCCCGACCCCGAAAATCAGCCTTCCGTGGCTGATCTGGTCGACCGTCGCGACCTCCTCGGCGAGGCGCAGCGGGTGACAGAGCGGCAACACCTGCACCGCGGTGCCGATCTTCATGCGCGTCGTGCGCGCCGCGATCGCGCTCGCCAAGGTCAGCGGCGCCGAGCACACCGAGCGTTCCGGATTGACGTGGATTTCGGCCAGCCACATCGCATCGAGGCCCCAGCGCTCGGCCGCGTCCACCTCCTCGAACGAGGTCGCGAAACACTCCTCGTCGGTAATGCCGGCGGTGCGCTGAAACTCGTGAAACATGCCGAATTCGAACGCCATCCGCTGCCTCCGTCCTCTCGCGTCGGCGCCCTCCGCTTCACGCGGGCGCCGCCATGACCCTGATGTTCAAAGCTTAGGGGTGATTTGGCGTCAAGGCGAGTCAAAGAGTCCCAGTTCGGTCCTCGGCTTGGGTGCAGGGTCGGGCGAAATCGCGGGGTTCCGAGAAATTTAGAGTTGAGCGCCCCAGGAAACCCGCGTTATCGTTAATTCCCCTCTATTCGCTCTTACTCCGGTATTCCGCCACGGTGAATCTCGATCGAGACGCGCCCCCACGCTTGATCGATGCTAATGCCTTCTCTTCGGCGCTCGGCGCCGGGGACGTTGACGCCTGTCTTGAACTGCTGAGGACAGACGAGAACGGCGGCCCGGACACCGCCGTGTTGAATTGCCGGCTCGCCGAGGTGTTGTTTCATGACGGCCGCGGTGAGGAAGCGCTCGAATGCGGCCGGCGCGCCTTTGCGCTCGCGCCGGCTCATCGCGACACCAGCCATTTCTGCGCCTGGCTGTTCAGCAATTGCAGCGTCCATGACGAGGCCGCGGCGGCCTATGAGCGCCTGCTTGGACTGTCTCCCGATTGGGCGGAGGGCCACCGTCATCTGAGCGGCTCGCTCGCGGCAATCGGCGATTTCGACCGGGCGACCGCCCATGCGATGCGGGCGCTCGAACTGATGCCGGATGACAATGACACGGCAATCCACGCCGCCGAATTGCTGCTGCACTGCGGCCATGTCGAGGAAGCCGCCGGGCTCGTCCGCCTCGCCGCCCACCGCGATCCGCATGACGATCGCGTGCTGCGGGTCTTATCGGCGATCGAAATGCTGGTGGAGCGATTTGATGCGGCACTGGCGGCGATCGATGAGGCGCTGAGGGTCGCGCCGGACAACCCCGAGTATCACCTGCATCGCGGCCACCTGCTCTACCGCTGCGGCGATACAGAAGGCGCTGCGGGCGCCTTTGCCACCGCGGTCGCGCTCGACCCCGAGAATGCCGCTGCCAAGCGCGCGCAGATTGCTCTTTTTCTGGATAACGGCCGCGTTATCGAAGCCACCGCGCTCGGGGGTGCGCTCCTCCATTCCCATCCCGATGACAAGGCCGCCGCCGAGGCGGTGCTGCATCTCCTGAACCGCCGGCTGGAGACGATCGACGGCGACTATGTCGTGGTCGCAGCCCGCACGATCGGCCCCGAGCGCCCCTTGCGTCCGTCGCCGGGGTTTGGCGAGCGGCTGCGAACGCAGGGCCGAGTCATCCAGGCGCTGATCATCCGCGAAAGCCGCACCCGGTTCGGCGAGGCGAAGCTCGGTTACGGGTGGGCGCTGCTCGAGCCCATTCTGCACATCACGATGTTGTCTGGGGATGCCCTTGTCTGCCATTGCGGCTTCGGCCAGCTCGTTCGCTGCCGTTGTTCCTGCCCGGAGCGCGGCATAGACCCGCTGGGTGACCTCGCCCTTGGCAAAGTACGCCATGCGGCGCGGGAACGCCTTGCGGATCGGCAAGCCTTCGGGATCAGTCTCGGGATCGAACATCCGCAGCACCGCGTCAATGTGAACCAGATCGGCGCGTAGCTGGCGGACCTCGCCTTCGTGCATCGCGATCTGTCCCGCGACCTTCGCCCGCATGGTGCGCAGCGCGTTGACCGCGACGGGCTGTTCGTCAGGAAGTGGCAGTGTTCGCGGGGCTGTCATGCCCGCGATTTTCGGCGATTTTCGGCCCGCGCGTTATCGCGTTTTAGTGGCTGTTGCTACATAATACCGGCATCTTTTACGTCCCTGGGATGATGCCGGACTGGGCCAGGGACACGCTCATCTGGAACCCGTTGCTGCATGCAGTGGATTGGTTTCGCGCCGGCTTTTACGCGGCCTATCAGCCGCACTGGCTCGACCGCTCGTATCTCGTCGTTCTGGCAATTTGTCTATTGCTCGCCGGCCTCGCCCTCGAACGCGCGATGCGGCCCCGCCTCTGCGAGCCGCTGTGATCGCCCTCGAAAACGTCACCAAGGCCTATGCCATGACCGGCGGGCGCAAGGTCGTCTTGCGGAACGCAACCGCCGCCTTCATGTCCGGGCACAATTACGGCATTCTCGGTGTCAACGGAGCCGGTAAATCGACGCTGATCCGGCTGCTCGCCGGCACGGAAATGCCCGATCGCGGCCGGGTCCGCCGTTACGCACGCGTATCGTTCCCGCTTGGCTTCAGCGGCACGTTTCACGGCGCGCTGTCAGGGCGGGAAAATGTCGCCTTCATTGCCCGCGTGTACGGCGCGGGCGTGCGGCGTACGACGCGCTATGTCGAGGAATTCGCGGAACTCGGCGACTACTTCGAGATGCCGGTCAGGACCTATTCCGCCGGCATGCGGGCGCGTCTCGCCTTCGGCACCTGCCTGGCAATCGACTTCGACATTTTTCTGATCGACGAAGTGACGGAGGTCGGCGACGACCGGTTCCGTCAAAAGTGCGCCGAAGCGTTCCGTGACCGAACGCAACGCTCAGACATCATTCTGGTGACTCACAACAGCCGCACCATTCGGCAGTACTGCGACCGCGGTGCCGTGCTCGCGAAGGGTCGTCTGGAACTCTATGACGAGATAGCCGACGCACTTGACCGCTACCACCAGCTGTTGAAAGAGCCATCTCCGTGCGACTCGCGGCCCTCTTGAAGCGCCCCCTAAAGCTCACCGGCCCCCCGGAGAGCGCTCGCGATCACGAGAATATCGCCCGCTCCAGCCCTGCTTTTCTCCCCGCCCGCGCCACAATGCAGAACGCGGTCGTTCCTTTTTTACGATCGCCGATGCCGGGCACACAGCGAACCGAAGCGAGGTGGCCCTCTCCGCTCGCGCTCTCCTTCATCGCCGTGGTCTTTCTCCCCATCGCCATCGTGGCAGTCTATCTGTTCGTGATTGCCGCCGATCAATATGTATCGGAATTCCGCTTCAGCCTCAGCAGCGCCGATCCGCCACGCCTCGACCCGTTGTCCCTACTCGCCGGCAACGCGGGTCATTCCCCGGCCGCCTCGGAAGCGCAGATTGTCGTTCAGTACATCACCAGCCGCGCCATCGTGGACGAGCTCGACGCGTCGCTCGATCTGCGCCGGATGTTCTCGCCGCCCGAGGCGGATTGGTGGGCGCGGCTGTCGCGACCGACCTCGATCGAAGGATTGGTCCAGTATTGGCGGGGCCAGGTCGACCCATTCTACGATCCTGCCAACGGCACCGTCGTTGTCCGGGTGCGTGCATTTACCTCGGCGGAGGCTTTGCAATTGGCGCAGGCGGTCGTCGCGGGCTCGGAAAGGCTGGTCAACGAACTGTCCTCGCGGGCGCGCCACGACACGCTGCGCAATGCCGAGACCGAGGTGGCGCAAGCCGAGACACGCCTCAAGGCGGTGCTTGCCGAGGTCCGCGCCTTTCGCGACCGCGAGGGCCTGATTGACCCGGGCAAGGCGGCGGAAGCAGCGGGATCGCTCGCTGCGCGGCTGCGCGATGAGCTGGTTCGCAGCAATGCCGAGCTCGCGACACTGCAGGCCTACATGCGCGATGACGCCCCGTCCGTCAAAGTCCTCAAAGCGCGGATCCGCTCGCTCGAAACGCAGCAGCGTGCGGTCGCGCGTGACCTCACCGACCGCGAGCCCGGCCGCAACGACACCTTGTCACGTCAACTCAGCTCGTACGAGCAGTTGGACAGCGAGCGGCGTTTCGCCGAAGCGGCCTATCAACATGCGCTGCACGGGCTCGATCAGGCGCGCGCCAACGCCGATCGACAGCAGGTCTATATCGCCAGCTTCGTGCCGCCGAGCTTGCCGGAAGAGGCCCTCTATCCCCGCCGCTGGCGCTCGCTCGCCGTAGTGGCGCTGATCGCGTTTGCGGTCTGGGCGATCGGCGGGCTCGCCTTCCAGTCCGTTCGAGATCACCTGTGAATAGCAGCACGCCTTCGATCAGATCATCCGGAATAGGTTCCTCGGAGAACGCACGATGACGCTGCTGGCATTTGATACCCGCGCGGCTCTCTATCGCGAAATAACCGCGCCGGCTCCCGAAACACCGGCGCGGCGCCAGCGGCTCGCGATCGTGGTCACCGGCGGGAAGCTGTGCGGAATCTCAGCTTACACCGCAGCGTTGCGTCGGCAGCTGACGGAAGCGTTCGACGTGACCGTGTTCGAACTCGACCAATATCTCTTGCGGAACCTGAGCCCGCGCGTTCGCGCTCTCGCCAACGAACACGTCAAGGATATTTGCCGACAAATCGCCGATTTCGACGCCGTCAATCTGCAGCTGGAATACGGCACGCTCGGTCACCATCAGAGGGATATCTACCGCCGCTTCCGTTGGCTCACAGCAGCAGCACCACGATCATCGGTCACGTTCCATACGCTCCTGACGCCTCCGGGGTTCGACCACGCAAGCCTTACAAGGGCATTGCTGACGCTGAAATGGCGTGACGCCGGGCAACTATACGCGGGATATCGTCGCCATCGGTTGCTGTCCCACGGCATTGCCCGGCACCTCCGCCGCATTCAAAGATCAAAGAAAGTCAGCGCGATCGTCCATAACCGCCGTGACTTTGCCGATGCCAAATACCTCTATGGCATCCGCAACGTGTTCGATCATCCGCTCGCGTTCCTCAGTGAGACGGAAGCCGCGGCGGTGCGCGCCGCCGCAACGCGCCGGGCGTTACCGGTAATCGAGGCGCTGCCCGCCGAGACGGTTCTCATCGGCGTATTCGGTTTTCTAAACGAGTACAAAGGCTTCAGTACCGCGATAGAGGCTCTCCATCACCTCCCGGCAAACCACCATCTGCTGATCTTCGGGGGCATTCATCCGAACGAGATCGCGGCGCAGCAACGAATCCATCCGTATATCTCTTCGCTGTTCCGAGACGCCAATATCGGCGCTACGATTTACGACGGGATCACCATGCGGCGGGAGACGAATGCTCCCACGCTGGTGCTCGGTGCCGACCGCAGCCTTTCCGAGCTTCTTGACGCGCATCCCCGCGACCTGTCCGGGCGTATTCATTTCATGGGCGCGCTCGGCGACAGCGATTTTCTGACCGGGATGGCAATTTGCGATGCAGTCGTATTTCCTTACCTGGAGGTGGGCCAGTCCGCCTCCGGGCCGATCTCGCAGGCGCTCGAACTAGGCTGCCGGATCATCGCTTCTCGTACTCATACCTTCCTCGAATTCGCCGAATATCATCCGGACGCGATCGAATTCTTCGATATCGGCAATCACCTCGAATTGGCGGAGCGCATTCTGGCGCGGCCGCAATTCGCCGCCCCTCGCAAATTTCCGGAATTCAACGCCGAGACCAACTAAGGCGGTCTATCTGCTCGCCAATAGCCGGCTGGCGGCCGCGCCCGCCACCGGGGCGGGCCGAGTGACGGCCTCGGAACGTGCGGTGGCGCGCTAAGCGGGGGGTGCCCAGGGCGCCGGCGCACGCGGTTCGAGATCGGTCACGACATCGATGACGACGGTCTCGTCGGCGGCGAGCGCTTCGCGCAATGCAGGCGCGATCTCGATTGGCTGTTCGACGCGGATGCCGCGCACGCCGAAGCTGCGTGCGACGGCGGTGAAATCGGTCGGGCCGAAGCGGATCAGCTCCTCGCCCCGCCCCGGCCGGTTACCGGCGATGCGGTGAACCCCGGTCAGGTTCTGGCCGAATCCGGAGTTGTTGTTGACGATTACCGTGACCGCGATACCAGCGCGGCGCGCCGATTCCAACTCGGCCAAGTGATAGTAGAACCCGCCATCGCCGGTGAAGCACACGACCTTCCGGTCGCCGGCAGCGCATTTTGCCCCGAGCGACGCCGGAAATGCCCAGCCAAGAGAGCCCGCCGCGCGCAGGTAAGTCTGGCCCGCGCCATTCAGCTCGATCATCGTGCCGGTCCAGATCCCCGAATAGCCGGTATCGGCAACGACAATGCCGTCCGTCGGCAAGGCGCGCGTCACCTCGGCGCAAAGCCGCTCGACCGCAATCGGCGCCGTGTTTTTCTCAACGAGCGAGGTCATGCTGTCGCGCCAATCGGCAACGATACGCGCGGCCTCATCGGCGAACGCGGTATCGCGAACCGGTCGGCCAAGGATCTCGACGAGACGTGCCGTGGTCGCCTTCGGGTCGCCGACAATACCGGTCGTGTTCGGGTAGCTGCGGCCGATCTCAAGCGGATCGGCCTCGATCTGTACGATCTGCGTGTCGTACGCCGGGATGGTCCAGTTCAGTGTCACCTGGTCGCCGGTGTCGCAGCCAATGAATAGCACAAGCTCGGCGCCGTGCACGATGCGGTTGGCGGGCGGCGCCGAATAGCTGCCGGCGACCCCGGCCGACAGGGGGTGCGTGGTCGGGATGATGCCGCGCGCCCCCAGAGTGGTCGCGATTGGCGCGGCGAGCGCCTCAGCAAGTGCGAGCACCTCCGCCCCGGCCTGCGACGCGGCCGCCCCGTCGCCGGCGACGATCGCGATCCGCCGCGCGCCCTTCAGCAGCGCCGCGATGCGCTCAACGTCGCGCTCCTCGGCCACCGGCCGGTGCACCGGGATCTGGCGGGCGTCGGCTTCCAGCACCGGCGGTTCGGCGGTTTGACCGAGCTCGATGACATCGCCCTGAAGGCCGTTGAAATCGAGATGGGTCGGGCGCGGCGTCTCGGCCAGGGCGGCGCGCCAGGCGTGGCGCAACAGGCGCGGCAGCTCACTCGTCGAGAGGACAGGTGTCGAGAACTTCGTCACGGCCGAGAACAGCGGCGCGTGCGGGATCTCCTGGTAGGAGTTGCGGTGCTGAAACGAGGGCTCCTTATGCCCGGTCAATGCGATGACCGGGCTGCGGCCGAGCCAGGGATCCTGCAATCCGGAAGCAAGATTGGCTGCGCCGACCGATTGCGCCATGCAGACCCCGGGCCGCCGCGCCACGCGGGCATAGCCGTCGGCCATGTAAGCGGCAGCCTTTTCGGAATGGGCAAGTACCGGCTTCACCCGGAGATCGCTCAATTGCAGCAATGTGCGGCGCATGACCGACTCGACGAAAAAGACATGGCTCATGCCTGTCCCAGCCAAGGCCCGTGCCAGCCATTCCGCGCCGTTCATCGAAGCCGTCTCGGCCATCTCGTTTCCTCCGCTCGATTATTGGCAGCCAGTCTAATGAACCCCGGGCGCCTCGGCCAAGCCGATCACGCCGAATGCGCTTCGCTTTTCCGCCCGACGCGCTACTCTTCGCCGCAGCGTGCACCGAGGGAGGACGCCAATGGCCCGCATCAAGCATATAGCGCTCGTGACGGACGATCCGGCGAAGACAGCCGAGTTCTACAAGCAGCATTTCGGGCTGACCGAGCTCTATCGCCGGCCGACCGATACCGGCGAGAAGGGAGTCTGGCTCAGCGACGGCTACATTTATTTCGCCATTTTGAAGTACGGCGACGGCGATGCGCCGAAGCTCGGGCCGGGGCAAAGCTCCGAGCTGCGCGGCATCCATCATATTGGCTTCCAGGTTGATGACATTCAGGAAACCGCCGAGGCGTTGCAGGCGGCGAATGTGGAGCCGGTGCCGATGGACCGGTCGCGGCCGCGCGAGCCGAGGCCGATGGGCCCGCCCAGCGAAGCTATCAATCTGAAATATCTCGGTCCCGATGCGGTGCAGTTCGATGTTCGCCAGCGCGGCTGGGACGAGTCGATCGAGTTGGCAATGGATCGCTACGAGCTGACGCCCGCCAAAGAAGCCGCCGAATAGCGAGTGCGTATCAGTTAGGCGGGCGGCGAGCCAGCCGCCTGCTTCTTCGCTTCGCGAGCGGCGATTGCGGCCTCGCGTTCAAGCAGGAGCTTGGCGCGCTCGACGACCGGGACATCGATCATCTTGCCGTCTACCGTGACGGCCCCGACGCCTTCGGCCAGCGCCGTATCGTAGGCAGCCACAACCCGGCTCGCGTGATCGATCTCAGCGGCGCTCGGCCGGAATTCCTCGTTGAGGATCGCGACCTGGCTCGGATGGATGACGCTGGCGCCGATAAAGCCGATGCGGCGCGACCGGCGCACCGTCTCGCGGAAGCCGTCGAGATCGTGAAATTCGGCAACCGTCCCGACAAACCCCAACGGCATGATGTCAGCGGCGCGCGCCGCGAAGACGCACACCTGCTTCGGCATGAAGAGGCCCTCGGCCTCGGGCAACATTCCCGCCGAGAGCGCAAAATCCTCGGCGCCAAGCGTGAGCGCGACGAGCCGTGGTGACGCTTTGGCGATCTCGTGGATCCGAAAGAACGCGTCAGCCGTCTCGACCATTGCCAGGATCTTGGTTGCGCCGACCGGCAAACCGCGTTCGCTCTCCAGTTCATCCATAACCTCGGCGACGAGCCTGACGTGATCGGCGCTCTCCGCCTTCGGCAAGGCGACCGCCTGAACGCGAGGCCCGATCACCGCTTCGAGGTCGCGCACGGTCATCCGCATTGGCCGGTTGAGGCGCACCACGACATCGGCGCCGCCGCGCGAGACGATGTCGGCTGCCTCGGGCACCAAGGTGCGAGCCCGCTCCTTTTCCGAGGCGGCGACGCTGTCCTCGAGATCGAGAATGATCGCGTCGGCGCCACGCCGAGCCGCGCCATCGACAAAACGGCGTTGCGTCACCGGCACGAACAATAGCGAGCGCCACACCGGCAGATCTTTTCGGCTCATGCTTCCCTCCCGAGCCCGATCACACCCTCCGCGGCCAGCCGTTCGAGCGTCGCCGGATCGACCCCCAGCTGGCCGAGAATTTCCTCCGTGTGCTCGCCGAGGCGCGGTGCGGGCGTACGTAATCGGCCTGGCGTGTCTGAGAGCCGTGGGATGATGTTGTGCATGACCAGGCGGCCGGTCTGCTCGTCCGGCACATCGACGACGATTTCGCGCTCGGTGACATGCGGGTCGGCAAGGAACTGGTCGATGTCATAAACCGGCGCCGCGGTCACCTCGGCCGCCGCAAAGGCGGCCATGTTTTCGTCGAGCGTGCGCGCCGCGATGAATGCGGCGATCGGCGCCTCGCATTCCTCGGCATGCCGCACCCGATCGGTGTTGGTGCGGAAGCGCGGGTCGGAAATCATGTCCTCGCGCCCGAGCGCGCGGAGCAACCGCTCGGCCATTGCCTGCATCGAGGCGGAGATGCCGATGTAGCGGCCGTCTTTTGTGCGAAACACGTTGCGCGGCGAGGTCGTCTCGGAACGGCTGCCGGTGCGCGGCCGGATCTGGCCGGTCAGGTTATAGATCGGCGCCTCGGTGGCGATGAACGAGAACAGCGGGTCGAGCAATGGCAGGTCGATGACTTGCCCCTTCCCGCCCTCGACCTCGACCTGACGCAGCGCGACCATGACCGCGAAGGCGCCGTAGAGCCCGGCTACCATGTCGGCAAGCGCGGTCGGCGGCAACACGGGTTCCCGGTCGGCAAAACCGGTGCGCGCCGCATAGCCCGACATGCTTTCGACCAAGGTGCCGAAACCGGGGCGGTCGCGATAGGGCCCGTCCTGCCCCCAGCCTGACACGCGCACGATGACGAGCCGCGGGTTGCGGGCGTGCAGGACATCCGGGCCCAGCCCCATCTTTTCGAGAGTGCCCGGGCGGAAATTCTCGATCAGCACCTCGCTCGACGCGATCAGGTCGAGCAGCAATTCGCGCCCGCGCCGATCGCGCGGACTGAGCGCCACACTCTTCTTGTTGCGCGCGTACAGCTTCCAGTGAACGCTGACGCCCTCGGTCTGCCAGGCGCGCAGCGGATCGCCTTTCGACGGGTCCTCGATCTTCAGCACTTCGGCCCCGAAATCGGCGAGCTGCGACGATACGGCGTTACCCGCGACGAGCCGGGACAGATCGATGACCCGAATGCCGTTGAGCGGACAGGCAGCCTCGGGCTCAAAGGATTTTTCCGGCACGCTCATGGCGAAAGCTTGCTCCCAGACGGACGCGTGCCGCACCTTACCCACACCTCCCGGGCAACGGAACTGAGAGCTGAGACGGCCGCGCGCATGCCGGGCCCGGGCGTCCGCTGATCGCAAATTCCCTGCTAACAGGGAATTTTGCGAAATTGCATTGCCGGTTTGCCGAGCCGCAGGCTGAATCAACGACGAAAATCCAAAGACATGCCCATTTGCCACGAGGGGTTTATGGGCTGCAAAGCAGGGAATCTTGGCCTCACGGGGAGCCGGAGCAGGGATTTTCGCATCGTAGTTCATTGCTTCAAAGATATTTATGCAGATAGTATTGATATCCGATTCGTCAACCCCCATCTCCGCTATAATGGCCGCCACCAAGGCCGGCAAATGCGACCAGGGGAGCTCGATGGCCGAAGGAACACGGGATTACGCGGTCGGCTACGGTAAGCCGCCGACACCTAGCCGTTTCGTCAAGGGCCGCTCCGGCAATCCAAACGGCCGGCCGCGCGGCACGGGCCTCGCCGTGCTGCTGCGCGCCGCGCTCGACGAACCTGTAATCGTCGAACTCGGCGGCCGACGCCGGCGGATGAGCAAGCGTGAGGCGATCCTGGCAACATTGACCGATGGAGCGATGCACGCGGACCCGCGCTCCCAGAGGCTCCTAGTCCAGCTGCTGCTGAAGCTGGAGGGCAGCGGCAGCGCTCTCCGGGACGAGGACGATGAGGAGGATGACGGCGAAGACCCGCGCGAATGGCTGATCCGCGAGATACATCGTATTCGTGAAGCGAGAACCTACGAGAACGCCAAGGCGTTGGAGAGGCTCGCCAACGAAGAAGCGACCGACCGCGCTCGCCGCGCCGCCTCGGAGTATGTCCAGCAAGGCGAAATTAGAATTACGCGCGAAGCGGAATACCCGACGCACCCACGCGGTTTGCTGCGTCCGTAACGCCAGCATCCGTTAGTGCCTGAACAAAAGCCTGCATCACCGGGATCGGGTATCCGGATGGTCCGATAATGATCCGATCGATAAGCGCCGGAATGCTAACTCCACGCACGTTCTCGGCCGGGTTGTCCTCCAACGGGATCTTCTGAACAATTTGGGGGATGCCAGCTATGGTCTCGATAGATTGCTTGATCACGGTCGATGGATTGGCGCGTGGCAGATAAATTATTCGCCATTCTTTTTCTTCTATGAAACCAATGTGCTTGATGCTTGCCGCCGCACTTGCAAGGGTAAAGAAAATCAACGCTTTGATCCGATCCCGGTCCAACCCGGCCAGATAATCCAGATTAGTCCGGATGTTGCCGATCACGTCCCACAGCTGCTGCTCGACATCGGCTTCCCCGAAATAGGCGACCGGGCTTAGCATGACGCGCAGCCCGTCCGCCGCGCCTTCCTCGGGAACCCTCATAACCATGGCGGCTCGTATCGAAGATCCCTGATCGAAACCTCGCCACATTGAAAGCCGACCATGGCCGGTTTCCGCGTCTTCGTGCTCCGATACTGAGCAGATGTATGTGTTGAAGCGGATTTCGTTCAGCCATTGATCAAAAAGGGCTATTGAGTCTTCGGCCAGATTGGAGCTGCACGCATTGACCGCTTTGTAGAACGCATCCCTGTTTTGCTGCTGTCCGAAGAACTTGTGTAGCATCCCATAACCAAGGTCAATCTCGCTGTAATCGGCCATGCAGCGTGTATTGCGCAACCAAAACATCTTCGTCTTGATGATGTTCATGATGTTCTCGGCACTCGAATAGTGCACGAGACGCTTGTTCGCTGCCTTTAATGCTGCGATTCGTCCTGCCGCATAGGGCATAAATATAGCAACCTGCCGTTGCAGATCTTGATGTCCCTCGGCACCCATTTCAACACCTTTACTGGGCGGGGGGGCAACTACCGGACACGATCAGGGGTATGCCTGTTGTTGCTACCCGTAATGGTACCTCAAAACTACTTCTGGCGCAAGATGTAGTAATCCCGCTGTTTCAAGCTGGTCAAGATTGCCGTCAACCCGCGCGCGCGGATCCGCGCGATGGGCGGCGCCGAGATCCGCCAAGCCGGTGAATGCCGGCGGGACGCCGGCGCTCCTGACCTCTGGGCCTACTCCGCGGGGTGAGGATAGATGCGGGAGGGCGGCGGAAAGCGGTTGGCCGGCACGACGGCATGATCGGGGGGGATCGTATCGGGCCGACGACGACGGCCGACGCGGCCGAGCCACTCGCTGAACCGTTCCATGTAGAGGTAGGTGACCGGGATCGTGTAAAGCGTCAGTACCTGCGACACGACGAGCCCGCCGACCACCGCCACGCCCAATGGCTGGCGCAATTCGGAGCCGGCGCCGATGCCGATCGCGATCGGCATGATGCCGAGGATCGCCGCCATCGTCGTCATCATGATCGGACGGAAGCGCAGCACGGCCGCCTCATAGATCGCCTCTTCCGCCGATTTGTGTTCGTGCCGGCGCCGCTCGAGCGCGAAATCGATCATCATGATCGCGTTCTTCTTGACGATGCCGATCAGCATCAGCAGCCCGATGATCGCGATGACGCTGAGGTCGAAACCGAACAGCCAGAGGAACGCCAGCGCGCCGACGCTCGCCGGCGGCAGGCTCATCAGGATCGTGATCGGGTGAATAAAGCTCTCGTACAGAATGCCGAGCACGACATAGACCGCGAAAATCGCGGTCATAATCAGGAAGGGCTGCGTCGACAGCGAGCTCTGAAACGCCTGCGCGGTGCCTTGGAACGACGTTTCGACGGTGCGTGGCAACCCGATCTCCTGCGTCGCCTGGCTGATCCGGTTGACCGCGTCGCCGAGCGAGGTGCCGGGCGCCAGGTTGAACGACAAGGTAACGGCCGGGAACTGACCCTGGTGATTGACCGACAACGTCGTCACCTGGGGCACGAGCTGGGCGAACTGGCTGACCGGGATCAATTGCCCGCCGGACCCATGCACATAAATGCGCGACAGGGCGGACACATCCTCCTGATAGGCCGGCGCGACTTCGAGCACGACATGGTAGGTGTTGAGGGTCGCGTAAATTTGAGTGACGTAGCGCTGGCCGAATGCACCGTAGAGGGTGCTCTCGATGAGGTTCGGATTGACGCCAAGCCGCGCCGCCACGTCTCGATTGATCTGGATCATCAGTTGCGGGCTCGACTGCTGCAGATCGCTTGCGACGTCCTGCAAGCCCGAAACGGTTTTGAGTTTCGCCTCCACTTTGGGAGCCCATTCGTAGAGCTCCTGCATATTGGCGTCCTGCAGCGTGTACTGATATTGCGTGCGGGATAGACGACCGCCGACGCGGATTGTCTCGACCGGCTGCAGAAACGTCGTAATACCGGGCACCTGCGCCAGCTTTGGGCGCAGCCGCTGGATGATTTCGGTCTCACTCGCCTTGCGCTCGTTCCACGGTTTGAGGCTGATGAACATGCGGCCGGTGTTGAGGCCGGAACTGCCGGCGCCGCCGATCGCCGAACCCATCGACGCGACATCCGGATCCTGCATGACAACCGCAGCGGCCCGCTGCTGCGCATCCGCCATGCCCATGAAGGAGGTGTCGGGCGAGGCCTGCGTGAAGCCGAAGATCATGCCGGTGTCTTCAGTCGGGAAGAAGCCCTTAGGGATCGCCATAAGCATCCAAAAGGTCAACGCGATCAGCCCCACGTTGAGCAGCATCAGCAGCGCGCGCAGGCGCAGCGCCTGCTTCAGCGAATACTCGTAACCATGCAAAATGCGCTCCCAGACGCGCTCGCTCCATTGATAGACTCGCCCGTGCCGCGCCGTGCGCGGATCTTGAAGAACGAGCGCGGCCAAAGTCGGCGTCAGGGTCAGTGCAATCATCGCCGACAACATGATTGCCACCGACACCGTTACGCCAAATTCGCGGAATAGCCGGCCGATGATGCCGCCCATGAACAGGATCGGGATGAACACCGCGATCAGCGACACGCTGATCGATATAATCGTGAAGCCGATCTCGCCGGCCCCCTTCAGCGCCGCTGTCAGCCGATCGTCGCCTTGCTCCAAATAGCGGTAGATGTTTTCCAACATCACAATCGCGTCGTCGACGACGAGCCCGACCGCCAGCGTCAGCGCCATCAGCGACAGGTTGTCGAGGCTGTAGCCGCCAAGATAAAGCACGGCAAAGGTACCGACCAATGACAACGGCACGGTGAGGCTTGGGATCACCGTCGCCCAAAAGCTGCGCAGGAAGATGAAGATGACGAGGATCACGAGCACGATCGTGAAGCCGAGCGTCCACTGCACATCGACGAAGCTGGCGCTGATCGACAACGACCGGTCGCTGACGACGCTCAAATCGATCGAGGGCGGGATGCCGGCCTGGAGCTGCGGCAGCATCGCCTTGACCTGCTTCACGAGCTGCAAGGTGTTCGACCCGGGTTGCCGCCAGATGCCGATCATCTCGCCGATGTGATTGTTGACCCAATCGAGCTGCAGCGGCACGTCGGACCCGTCAACCACGCGCCCGATATCGCTGATGCGGACCGGCGCACCGTTGCGATAGGCGACGATAACCCGGTCGAGCGCGCTGGGCTGCACGAGCTGGCTGTTGGCGCCGATCTGATAGGCTTGCTGCGGCCCCTGCAATGTGCCGAGCGGCAGCTCGACACTGTTGTTCGCGACGGCATTGGCAACATCGTCGATGCCGAGGCCGCGCGCCGCCAGCGCGGTGGGGTTGACCTGGACCGTCGGCGCGTATTTCTGCTCCCCGAAAATGACGACCTGGCCGATCCCGGGCAGCATCGAGATGCGCTGCGCGAGGTTTAGGTCGGCATATTGGTCGAGCTCGTGCAGCGTCATCACGTCCGAGGTCAGCCCCAGGATCAGGATCGGCGTGTCGGCCGGGTTCACCTTGCGGTAGGTCGGCGGGTTCGGCAGGTTCTTCGGCAACACGCCACCCGCCTGATTGATCGCCGCCTGCACATCGGCCGCCGCACCGTCGATGTTGCGCGACAGGTCGAATTGCAAGGTGATCGCCGAGGTCCCCTGCACGCTGGTCGAGGTGATTTGATCGACGCCCGGCAATGTCGCGAACTGGCGCTCCAGCGGCTGCGCCACGGAGGACGCCATGATCTCGGGGCTGGCGCCGGGCAGGGAGGCGCTGACGCTGATTGTCGGAAAATCGACCGTCGGCAGCGCGGCGACCGGCAGCAGGCTGTAGCCGATCATGCCGCCGACCAGGAGCGCCGCCATCAGCAGAGCGGTCGCGATCGGCCGCCGAATAAACGGTTCGGAGATATTCATCGCGGCTTGATCTCGCCAGCGCCGTTCGGCGCGGTGTTGATGCCGGTACTGCCGACGCCTTCGGGGCCGATCTCGGGCTCGCGCGCGTTCATGTCACCGGGCTGTCCCGGCTGGATCGCGACCTTCACTCCCGGCGACAGTCCGGCCTGACCGGAGGCGACGACCTTGTCGCCGACCACGAGCCCCTTCCCGATCAACGCGATGCCGCTCTCCACCTGGGTGACGACTACCGGCCGCGCCTCAACCGTCATATCGGGCTTGACCAGATAGACGAAGGGGCCGGTCGGGCCCATCTGCACCGTCGCGGCCGGGACCGTGACGCCGTTCTTCACGGTGTCGATAACCAGATGCGCGTTGATGAACTCGCCCGGCCACAATGCGGTGTCCTGGTTCTGGAAAACCGATTTGAGCGTCACGGTTCCGGACGCCTGGTCGACGGCGTTATTGACGAGCGTCAGCCTCCCCTCGGAGAGCTGCCTTGTGTCTTCACCGTCGAAGGCCAGCACGGTTACCGGGTGCTTCGCCATGGTCTGGCGCACTATCACGAGATCACGCTCTGGCACGGTGAAGGTGACATAGATCGGCTTGATCTGAGTGACGACAACAAGCGGCGTCCCGGCGCCCGCCGCTACCAGATTGCCGACATCAACCAGCCGCAAACCGGTGATGCCGTCGATCGGCGCGCGTACCGACGAATATTCGACATTCAGCCTGGCTGCATCGATCTGCGCCTGGTCGCCCTGCACGGCAGCGGTTAGCTGGTCGACCAGCGCCTTTTGCGTGTCGTATTGCTGGCGGGTCGCGGCCAACTGCGTCTGGAGCAGCGCGGCATAGCGCGCCAAATCGCGCTGCGCATTTTCCAGATTGGCCTGGTCCTTGGCTTTGTTCGCGGTCGCCTGCCCGACCTGGGCCTGGTAGGGACGCGGATCGATCTGCATCAACAGATCGCCAGAGTGGACGTACTGTCCTTCCTGGAACGCGACACTGGTGATCTGGCCGTCCACTCGGCTCTTGACCGTGACCGTGTTGAAGGCTTGCGCCGAGCCCAGGCCGCGAATGATGATCGGAAAATCCCTGGCGGTCGCGCTCACGGCGAGCACGGGTACCGGCCCCTTTTGTGGGGCGGATTGCCCGGCCTGCCCCGGCCCCTGCTGCCCAGCCCCCTGCTGCCCAGCCCCCTGCTGCCCAGCCCCCTGCTGCCCAGCCCGGCTATTGGCGGCGGCGTTCCCTTGCTCCGGCGCCCGCGCCGCGTCAGCCGGCAATAGCCAGCGGACCGCCGCGGCGATCAACAGAGCTAAGGCAACCAACGCCAGCAATTTGACTGCTGGCGGCTTGATCCAACGCCGCATTCGGCCTTTCCTCGCCAACCGCTTGTATCAATTACCCAACGGTGCCCGAAACGCCGATGTTCCGTTTCCGCGCCGAAGTCGGGTACTGCCGGGTGATAGGCCAAACATCGGTCCGGCCTCCCCGAAACGTGGGGCTGCGCTGCCCCTACAAGGCGGCGTGTTTAGGGTATCGGCGTTGGAGGCTCTGCGACGCGGTAGCGATCGACCGCGACCCGATCGAGCTCGATGCCGAGGCCGGGCCGTTTCGGCGGCTTGACCGTACCGTCCGCCTCGAGCCGCAACGGCTCTTTGATCAACTCATCCCGCAGCGCATTCGGGGTTCTGGTCTTGCGCCGCCCGATCCATGAGACGATCCGCGCGTTTGCCCAGGCGCTCCGTTGACCCAGACAGGTTGCCGAATGGCTGCCATGCCGAAGCGAGCACCCGTTTGACGCGCAAATGCCGCGCCTTGGGGGTAATTTACCTGGCCTAAAGTTTGAGCGTTCGAGATGAGTTGATGACCACCACCGTGCCGGCCCAGCGCAGTGGCAGCCGTCCTATCGTGGAAGGCGCGACCTTCTCGATCATCTTGGCGCTGAGCTTCTCGCATTTTCTCAACGACACGATGCAGTCGCTGGTGCCGGCGCTCTACCCGATGCTGAAGGACACCTACGGGCTCACCTTCGCGCAGATCGGGCTCATCACGCTGACGATGCAGGTGACATCGTCGTTATTGCAGCCGATGGTCGGGATGTTCGCCGACCATCGGCCGCAGCCTTATTCGCTCGCGATCGGCATGGGCGCCACCTTTATCGGGCTGTTGCTGCTGGCGAGTGCAGACAGTTTCCTCGTGCTGTTGCCGGCAGCGGCGCTGGTCGGCACGGGCTCGGCGGTGTTCCACCCCGAGGCCTCGCGGGTCGCGCGGATGGCCTCAGGCGGGCGGCATGGACTCGCGCAGTCGTTGTTCCAGGTCGGCGGCAACGCCGGTTCGGCGATCGGGCCGATCCTCGCCGCGCTGATCGTCATTCCGAAAGGGCAGACGAGCATCGCCTGGTTCTCCTCGGCGGCACTCCTGGCGATGGTTGTCTTGGTGACGGTCGGCAATTGGTACCGCCGAGAGCACCCGCCGGCGCGGGCGGGCCGGCGCGCTCCGACGCTGCACGCCAGCCTGTCGCGCCGCACGGTCGGCTGGTCGGTGGCGATCCTGATGGCGCTGGTGTTCTCGAAATCCTTCTACACCGCGAGCCTCGGCAGTTATTACACCTTCTACCTGATCCATAAATTCAATGTCTCGGTTGAAGCGGCGCAGCTTTATCTGTTTGCCTTTCTGACAGCGGTCGCGATCGGCACCCTGGTGGGCGGCCCGATCGGCGATCGCGTCGGACGCAAGGCGGTGATCTGGGGCTCGATCGTCGGCGTGATCCCGTTCACGCTCGCCCTGCCCTATGCCGGACTGTTCTGGACCGCGATCCTGAGCGTCGTGATCGGCCTGACCTTGGCCTCCGCCTCCTCGGCGATCATCGTCTACGCGCTCGACCTGATGCCGGGTCGGATCGGCATGGTCTCAGGGATGTTTTTCGGCCTGTCCTTCGGGCTGGCCGGCGTCGGCGCCGCGGTGCTCGGCATCCTCGCCGACCTGACGAGCATCGACACGGTTTACCGGGTCTGCGCCTTCCTGCCATTGATCGGGCTTTTGACGGCATTGCTGCCAAATCTCGGCCGGCCGATGCCGCCGGCCTCCGCCCGCCCCGCGCCCGCGGAATGATCTTTTGAAAGGGTTGGTGCCGGCTGTCTGGATCGAACAGACGACCTACCGCTTACAAGGCGGTTGCTCTACCGCTGAGCTAAGCCGGCACATTTACCGTGATAACCGAGCCGCGCCGCTCCTTCAACGATGCTGAACCGCTATACGGGCCAGAGCGGTGAGCGGCGCAAGCCTCTCCGTGCCGTCGCCAATAGGCTGAAAGTTCACTTAAAAGCCAACGAAAGACTTAACCGTGTTAAGCCTCTGTTAACCAGAGCACCGATTAATGGTCGATGAAGTATTCACAGGGTTCGAGATCACGGCGATGTGGAATCTTAACGGAAACGACATCAAGACCGCGAAGCAGCAGCTTGAGTCACGGCGAGCCAAGCTGAAGGCGGACTATGAGGCAGAGTTGCAGAAAATCGATGTCGAGATCGCCGACATCGAGACGGTCGAGCGGGTCGCCGTGAACTTCGTGTCGAGCCACAAAAACGGCGATGCCGCCACCATCGAGACCGAGCCGCAAAGAGCCGCGGAAAAGGATCCGTGGTCATCCGATCCGGCACCCGACCTGAAGAGTTCGACGGACCCGGAAAAGCCGGCCGACACCAGCGCCGAGTCTCATGACAAGCCCGCCGGCAGCCCGGTGGAGCAGAAGGGCTCGCGCTGGCGGATGCGCCTCGGCACCGTGTCGGAGACCGAGGCCGCCTGAAATCGCGGTTGCGTTAAAAGCAGGCGGCCGGCTCTGTCCGGCCGTTCTGACGCTATCCGATCAACCCCATTGGCGGCTCGCAAGGGCCGCGCCCTGCGCCAACGCTTCGAGCTTGCCCGAAGCGATCCGGGGGTAAATACGGCCGCCCAGACCACAGTCGGTCGAAGCGATAACGCGCTCGCGCTCAACCAGGTTGGCAAACCGCAGGATCCGATCTGCCACCAATTCCGGATGCTCGACGACATTCGTCGCGTGACTGACGACGCCGGGCAAGATCAGCTTGTCATCGGGTAATTTCACTTCCTGCCATACCTTCCATTCGTGCTCGTGGCGGACATTGCCGGCTTCAAAGGAATAAGCCTGCACATCGACCGCCAGCATGACCGGTTGCGCTCCCTCCCCGTCTCCGCTGTTTTCCCGCGAGCACAGCGATCATAGGGTCGCGCACGGAAACCCGTCTATGCCGGTTTCGGGCCGCGAAGCGCCGCCTGCACGGCGGCATCGAGTGCGCTGAGGAACCGCGAGCGGTCGTGCCGGGTCATCGGCGCCGGCCCGCCGCGGCCCGCCCCCAGCTCGCGCAGATGCCGGGCAAGCTCGCGGCCGGCCAATGCGTTGCCAATATTTTCCGCGGTGAAAGGCCGCCCGGAAGGCGGCACGACGCGGGCGCCCTTGGCCAGGCACCGCGCCGCCAGCGGGATGTCGGCGGTCACGCACACATCGCGCTCGGTGACACGTTTGGCAATCCAGTCGTCGGCCGCGTCGGCCTGCTCGCCAACCATCACCATCTCGACATTCGGCAGGCGCGGCGGCCGCAACGGCCGCGAGCCGTTCGACACGACGAAGACTTTGAGATGCAGCCGCGCCGCCACGCGATACACCTCCTCGCGCACCGGGCAGGCATCGCCGTCGACATATATGTCTGTCATCGCTTGCCCGATCTTTCGCTCAACTCTGGCCCGGCTCACCTCGCATCAACTCGTAGAGCGCCACCGCGGCGGCGTTGGACACGTTGAGACTCGGCAGCATCGGCCGGGTCGGCAGCCGCGCGAGATAGTCGCAGCGCTCGCGCACTAGGCGCCGTAGGCCAGTGCCTTCCGAACCGAGCACCAGCGCGACCCGAGGGCCGAGATCGAGGCTCGCGAGACACGCCGGGGCGGTCTCGTCGAGCCCGCAGCACCAGAACCCGCCCTCCTTTAGTTTATCGAGGGCGCGCGCAAGATTCACGGCGCGGACCAGCGGCACCGTGTCGAGCGCGCCGGAGGCCGCCTTGGCCAAGACACCGGTCGCCGGTGGGGCGCCATGCTCGCCGATAATGACGGCGAGCGCGCCGAACGCCGCTGCTGAGCGCAGGATCGCGCCGACATTGTGCGGGTCGCTGACCTGATCGAGCACGAGCACGATCGAGCGGCCTTGCGCCACTTCGGCGGCGCGCAGCACGTCATCGAGATCGGCTTCGGGCAACGGATCGACCTCGAGCGCCCAGCCCTGATGCACCGCGCCTTCCGGCAATAACCGGTCAAACGCGGCGCGATCGAGTATCTGAAGCGGATCGCGATCGTCCCGCCGTTCGGCCACAGCCGCGGTGACCAGCGCCGCAGCCTCGCTTTCCTGATCGGCGAGCACGACGAGCCGTCGCCAGCGCCGCATTGGGTTGGCCAACGCGGCAGTCACGGCGTGGCGCCCGTAAAGCCAATTGCCGCCACTCCTGCCTTGCCGAAGCTTCGGCGGGAGGTCCGCGCGAGATTTGGCAGCGGCATCCGGGGCATAATGAGAGCCGTGCCGTCGAGCGTCTTTTTGTTGCGATCGTGGTTGTCGCAAAAATGGCTTCCCGTCTGTGATCGAACCCGATCAAAAAACAGCCTGCAATCGACGCCTCTAGCACGCCGGCCCCGTGCCTGCCAGAGCGGGTCTCGAAACCCGGCCTCCGCGTGTTGACAAACCAGGGCGAAGCGCTTATTTGCGCGTGCCGCGGCCCCCAATGGAGCGAGATCGGCGGCACGCGATCGCGGAGGGGTGGCCGAGTGGTTAAAGGCAGCAGACTGTAAATCTGCCGGCGGATGCCTACGTAGGTTCGAATCCTACCCCCTCCACCAGCGCCTCGCGATCGTCGGGAACCGAGGGGCGGGTGGGCGCACGGTAGACAACCCCAGACAACCCCCCCGGCGGAGCGGAACTTAGAGGCGGGTGTAGCTCAATGGTAGAGCTCCAGCCTTCCAAGCTGGCTACGTGGGTTCGATTCCCATCACCCGCTCCAGTGTTTTTTGACCAGCGTTTTGAACCGATCGAGAACTCTTTCTCATAGGAAGCCGCAACAATGGGTAAAGCCAAGTTTGCGCGGACGAAGCCGCATTGCAACATTGGGACGATCGGGCACATTGACCATGGCAAGACGACGCTGACGGCGGCGATCACCAAGGTCTTGGCCGAGAAAGGCGGGGCGACGTTCACCGCCTACGACCAGATCGACAAGGCACCGGAGGAGCGGGCGCGCGGCATCACGATCTCGACCGCGCATGTCGAGTACGAGACCGGCAAGCGGCATTACGCGCATGTCGATTGCCCGGGTCATGCCGACTACATCAAGAACATGATCACCGGGGCGGCGCAGATGGACGGCGCGATCCTGGTGGTCTCGGCGGCCGACGGGCCGATGCCGCAGACCCGCGAGCACATCCTGTTGGCGCGCCAGGTCGGGGTCCCCTCGCTGGTCGTCTATATGAACAAGGTCGACATGGTGGACGACGCCGAGCTTCTGGAGCTCGTCGAGCTCGAAGTCCGCGAGCTTCTCTCCTCCTACGGCTTCCCGGGGGACGACATCCCGGTGGTCAAGGGTTCGGCCCTGGCCGCCCTGGAGGGCAAGGACCCGGAGGTCGGGGCCAAGTCGATCGAGGAGCTGATGAATGCGGTCGACGAGTACATCCCGCAGCCGGAGCGCGCCAAGGACCGGCCGTTCCTGATGCCGATCGAGGACGTTTTCACGATCTCGGGCCGCGGCACGGTAGTGACCGGCCGGGTCGAGCGCGGCATCGTCAAAGTCGGCGACGAAGTGGAGATCGTCGGCCTGCGCCCGACCACCAAGACGGTGGCGACCGGGGTCGAGATGTTCCGCAAGCTCCTCGACCAGGGGGAGGCCGGCGACAATATCGGCGTGCTGCTCAGGGGCACCAAGCGCGAAGAAGTGGAGCGCGGCCAGGTGTTGGCGGCGCCGGGCTCGATCACGCCGCACACCCACTTCCAGTGCGAGGCCTACGTCCTGACCAAAGAAGAGGGCGGCCGGCACACGCCGTTCTTCGCCAATTACCGGCCGCAGTTTTATTTCCGCACGACCGACGTGACCGGCACCGTCACCCTGCCCGAGGGTACCGAGATGGTCATGCCGGGCGACAACATCACGATGGAAGTCGAGCTCCTCGTGCCGATCGCGATGGACGAAGGGCTGCGCTTTGCGATCCGCGAGGGCGGCCGAACCGTCGGCGCCGGCGTCGTCGCCAAAATCCTGAAATAGAAAAGGCGCGGGCCCGGCCCGCGCCTTCACCGGATGCGCTATCGGTCAGATTAGTCCGCGGCTGCCGGAAGCTGCTTCGGCTGAATGGCACGTGCCAGGCCGGCCGACAATGGCCAACCCGCTCCGGTTACGTTGAGCGCGACGATCAGCAGGACGCTCTCGCCAAAACGCTGCAAGCTCTTGGCTCCGGCCGCAGGCAACGGGACATTATGGGCGCTGCAATAGGCGACAAGGGCTTCGGTGATTTCGGCGCTGCCGACGTCCCAGGTGGAGGTCGCAATACCGTTATCGGGAGCGATATCGAGCGAGACGCGGACGCTTCCCGAGTTCGTCCCGATCTCGACCCGCCGCAAGGAACCGGTCGGCAAAGGCCGCCCAGCTTGCCGGCGATATTCACGGACCGCGGACGCTATCTCAGCGCCGGAAAAAACGATGTGGCGGATCTCGGAGGGCACGGAAGACTCCCACAAAGTTCGGTACTCCGATGTTCGCTGATGAAACTGAACTTTTTGTTAACGTCGAAGAGGAAGCCAGGTTTTTGCTTTGCCTCTATTTCAAATCCGGCCGAGCCCTTCGAGGCAGGAAACCGGACGCAGGCGACAATCCAGGTGGCAGCAACACAACGGCCGGCAAGGCTCGACATGCCGTCGCGATCTGCTATAACCGGCGCCGCGCGCTGCCGCGGGCGGCGTCACCCGGCAATCCTGCAATAAATGATGGCCTGGCGATTTCTAAGTCGTTCGATTTAGGAGTGTAGCTCAACTGGTAGAGCACCGGTCTCCAAAACCGGGGGTTGGGGGTTCGAGCCCCTCCACTCCTGCCATGTTGCGGGGGCGGCCCGTGGCAATTCCAATAATGCTGGAACACGCAGGGCCAGGGGCCATATTTACCATTTACGAGTAATTCGGCTCGGGTTGATGAGGTAATCTGATCTGACATGGCCAAGACCAGCGCCATAGAATTCGTCCAGCAAGTCCGCCAGGAAATGTCTCGGGTAACCTGGCCGACCCGTAAGGAGACGCTGGTCACGACCGCCATGGTGTTCGTGATGGTGTTTGTCGCCGCGGCGTTCTTCTTCGTGGTCGATCAAGTGCTGTCGTATGGCGTGCGGCTCGTCTTCGGGCTGGGTCAGTAAGGCTATGGAGCATCGAGGAATGGCGAGCCGCTGGTATGTGATCCACGTATATTCGGGCTTCGAGAAGAAGGTGGCGACGGCGATCCGCGAGCAGGCCGAGCAGAAGGCCCTGAGCGACCGCTTCGAGGAGATCCTCGTGCCGACCGAAGAGGTCGTCGAGGTCAAGCGCGGCGCCAAGGTGAACTCGGAGCGCAAGTTCTTTCCCGGTTACGTTCTGATCAAGATGGACCTTGACGACCAGACCTGGCATCTCGTCAAGAACACGGCCAAGGTTACGGGCTTTCTCGGCGGCCGCGGCCGTCCGTCGCCGATCAGCGAGGCCGAGGCCTCGCGGATCATGCGCCAGGTGCAGGAAGGCATCGAGCGGCCAAAGCCGTCGATTACTTTTGAGGTCGGCGAGCAGGTGCGCGTCAGCGACGGGCCGTTCACCTCGTTCAATGGCGTCGTCGAGGAGGTCGACGAGGAGAAGTCGCGGATCAAGGTCGCCGTATCGATCTTCGGCCGGGCGACCCCGGTTGAACTCGAATATTCGCAGGTCGAAAAAGTGTGAAGCACGGCGGAGCCGTGCAAGGATCCCGGCGAAAGCCGGGATCCATGGGTTAGCGAGCGGAGCGACGGCGGCATGGGCCCCGGCCTTCGCCGGGGTGGGTGAGGATATAGAATGGCAAAAAAAGTAGTGGGTCTGATCAAACTGCAGGTGCCGGCCGGCAAAGCCAACCCGTCGCCGCCGATCGGCCCTGCGCTCGGTCAGCGCGGGCTCAACATCATGGAGTTCTGCAAGGCATTCAACGCGCAGACCCAGAACCTCGAGCCGGGTATGCCGATCCCGGTGGTGATCACCGCCTATGGAGACCGCAGCTTCACGTTTGTGACCAAGACGCCGCCGAACAGCTATTTTCTCAAAAAGGCGGCGGGTATCGAGAAAGGGTCCCAGACCCCCGGCAAGGGCGGCTCCGTCGGGCGGGTCACAATGGCGCAGGTCCGCGAGATTGCCGAGAAGAAGATGCAGGATTTGAACGCGAACGACCTCGACGCGGCATGCCGGATGGTGATTGGCTCGGCGCAGTCGATGGGTCTGGAAGTCTCGGAATAGCGGGCGGAGAAGAGCATGGCAAAAACCGGCAAGCGCCTAAAAAAGGCATATGAAGGGCTCGACCCGGCGGCGCCGCCGCTGAAGGTCGAGGACGCAATCAAGCAGGTCAAATCGCGCGCCTCGGCGAAATTCGACGAGACCGTCGAGATCGCGATGAACCTGAATCTCGATCCCAGGAAACCGGACCAGAATTTGCGCGGCACGGTCATGCTGCCGCATGGCACCGGGAAGAGCGTGCGCGTCGCGGTGTTTGCGCGCGGCGACCGTGCCAAAGAGGCGGAAGCCGCCGGGGCCGACATTGTCGGCGCCGAGGATCTCGCGGAGAAGGTGCAGGCCGGCCAAATCGATTTCGATCGCGCCATCGCGACCCCGGACATGATGGCCGTCGTCGGCCGGCTCGGAAAGATCCTGGGCCCGCGCGGCCTGATGCCGAACCCGCGGCTCGGCACCGTGACGCAGAACGTGACCGAGGCGGTCCAGGCGGTCAAAGGCGGCCAGGTCGAGTTCCGCGCCGAGAAGGCCGGCATCGTCCATGCCGGGGTCGGAAAAGCGAGCTTTACGGACGCCGCGCTCGTCGATAATGTGCGCGCCTTTGTCAGCGCCATTACTCGTGGGAAGCCGAGCGGGGTCAAGGGCACCTACATCAAGCGGGTGAGCTTGACATCGACAATGGGACCGGCGGTCAAGGTGGAAGTGGCAGGGCTCGCCGAGGAACCGCGGGCCTAGCTTGCCCGATCCAGCGCCGATGGTCCCTTGGCGGCGTGGCGCACCTATTATCCTGGCGTGCCCGCCCCGGAGAGTGATTTGGCGCCGGCAATGATTTGATACCGCCTCCCCGCTGCTGTGGGGCGACGGATGTTTGGAGATGGTGGGTGGATCGATCCCAGAAGCAGCAGATCGCGGCGGCACTGCACCAGGACCTTTGCGAGACGGTTTGCGTCGTCGTGACGCACCAAACCGGGTTGTCGGTCGACGAGGTCACGCAGTTGCGGCGGCAGATGCGCAGCGCCGGGGCGCGCTACCGCGTGACCAAGAACCGGCTGGCACGGCGGGCGCTGGAGGGTACTCCGTTCGTGAACCTGGCGCCGCTGTTTACCGGTCCGACCGCGGTCGCGTTCTCGCGCGACCCGGTGGCTGCCGCCAAGGCGGCGGTCGAATACGCAAACCGCAACAACAAGCTGACGGTGATCGGCGGTGGTTTGTCGGGCCAGGTCCTCGATGCCGCGGCGGTCAAGGCACTGGCGAACTTGCCGTCTCTCGACGAATTGCGCAGCAAAATCATCGGACTGCTGAACGCGCCCGCCACCAAGCTGGCCGGGCTGTTGCAAGCTCCGGCTGGACAGCTGGCGCGGGTGCTCGCGGCGTATGCGGAGAAAAGCGGCGAATAGCGCCGAACCAGTTGAATTCGTAGGGAATTTCCCGTAAAGAGTGGCTCAAGCGGAAGCGGAGTAACCAATGGCTGAATTGACAAGGCTTGTCGACGATCTGTCGGCCCTGACCGTGATCGAGGCGGCGGAGCTGGCCAAGATGCTTGAGGAGAAGTGGGGCGTCTCCGCGGCGGCGCCTGTCGCGGTGGCAGCGGCCGGCGGCGGGGCGGCGCCGGCGGCCGAAGCGGCGGCCGAGAAGACGGAGTTTGACGTCATCCTGTCCGCGATCGGAGACAAAAAGGTCAACGTGATCAAGGAAGTGCGCGCAGTTACGAGCCTCGGCCTCAAGGAGGCCAAGGACCTTGTCGAGGCGGCCCCCAAGCCGGTCAAGGAAGGGGTCAACAAAGAAGAAGCAGCAAAAATCAAGAAACAGCTTGAAGATGCGGGTGCGACTGTCGAAATAAGGTAGGTCCGCCACGACCTTCGACAGAGCGCTGCGGCCGCCGCTGGGCGCCGCGCCGAAAATTGGGATTGTCAAACCGGGGCGCGAGGCTGCTCGCGCGCCCGGTTCTTGGCGTCTCATGGGATAGCAGGGCCCGCCCGCCGCGTCGCGGCGACGGCGCCCCAGCCGCCTGCGGCGGCGTGACGGCGACGAAATCTGGGCCGCTCCCCTTACGGGCATGCGCGGTCTGCAATGAGGGACATAAATGGCGATTTCCTTCAACGGCCAGAAGCGAATCCGCAAAACCTTCGGGCGCATTCCCGAAGTTGCTCCCATGCCTAACCTGATCGAGGTGCAGCGGAGCTCGTACGATCACTTCCTGCAGATGGGGGTGCTCCCCGAGCAGCGCGGTAATGTCGGGCTGCAGGAGGTCTTCAAGTCGGTTTTCCCGATCCGCGATTTCTCGGAACGGGCGCAGCTCGAATTTGTCCGCTACGAGCTCGAAACGCCCAAGTACGATGTCGACGAGTGCCAGCAGCGCGGTATTACCTTCGCCGCGCCGCTTAAGGTCACGTTGCGCCTCGTCGTCTGGGACGTCGACGAGGACACCGGCTCGCGCTCGATCCGCGACATCAAGGAGCAGGACGTCTATATGGGCGACATGCCGTTGATGACGCATAACGGCACCTTCATCATCAACGGCACCGAGCGGGTCATTGTCTCGCAGATGCACCGCAGCCCCGGTGTGTTCTTCGACCACGACAAGGGCAAGACGCACTCCTCGGGCAAGTACCTTTTCGCCGCCCGGGTCATTCCGTATCGCGGCTCCTGGCTCGATTTCGAGTTTGACGCCAAGGACCACGTCTACGTCCGCATCGACCGGCGCCGCAAATTGCCGGCCACGACGCTTTTGCTGGCGCTCGATGACGCCAAGACGGAAGAAAAGCGCGCCCAGAGCGAGGGCAAGGTGTCGCAGCCGGGTGAGGCGACCGGCATGTCGAAGGAAGAGATCCTGTCTGCCTTCTACGGCAAGATTGTCTTCCGGCGCGGGCCGAATGGCTGGATGGCGCCGTTCGACCCGGAGCAATACAAGGGCAAGCTTCCGGCCGATTTGATCGACGCCGACACCGGCGAAGTCAAGCTCGCAGCCGGCGAGCGTATGACGCCGCGCATCGCCAAGCGTCTGCAGGATTCGAAGCTGAAGCACGTCCTCGCGCCGGACGAGGAGCTGATCGGCCGCTACTTCGCGGAAGACATCATCAACGAGGAGACGGGCGAGGTCTACTTCGACGCTGGCGACGAGATTACCGAGGCGGCGCTGGCGCAATTGGCTGAGGCCGGCGTCAAGGAGCTGCCGGTGCTCGACATCGATCTCGTCAGCCGCGGGCCGGACAGCAAAGGACCCTATATTCGCAATACGCTCGCGATCGACAAGAACGCGACCCGCGAGGACGCGCTGATCGACATCTATCGCGTCATGCGCCCGGGCGAACCACCGACCCTCGAGACGGCGGAGGCGCTGTTCCACAGCCTGTTCTTCGATTCCGAGCGCTACGATCTGTCGGCGGTTGGCCGGGTCAAGATGAACTCGCGCCTTGGGCTTACAACTGATGACACGGTGCGGGCGCTCCGCAAACAGGACATCCTCGCGATCCTCAATGTGCTGGTCGATCTGAAGGACGGGCGCGGCGAAATCGACGACATCGACCATCTCGGCAACCGGCGCGTGCGCTCGGTCGGCGAGCTGATGGAAAACCAGTACCGGGTCGGGCTGTTGCGCATGGAGCGCGCGATCCGCGAGCGCATGAGCTCGGTCGAGATCGATACCGTGATGCCGCACGATCTGATCAACGCCAAGCCGGCAGCGGCGGCGGTGCGGGAGTTCTTCGGCTCCTCGCAGCTGTCGCAGTTCATGGATCAAACCAACCCGCTGTCGGAGATCACCCATAAACGCCGGCTCTCGGCGTTGGGCCCGGGCGGTTTGACCCGTGAGCGCGCCGGCTTCGAAGTCCGCGACGTCCATCCGACGCATTATGGCCGGATCTGCCCGATCGAGACCCCGGAAGGTCCCAATATCGGCCTAATCAACAGCCTGGCGACCTATGCCCGGGTCAACCAATACGGCTTTATCGAAAGCCCGTACCGCAAAGTCGTCGAGGGCAAGGTGACCGACGACGTCATCTATCTGTCGGCGATGGACGAGGGTCGCTATTCGATCGGCCAAGCCGATGTCGAGCTCGATCGGCGCGGGCGCATCGCTGCCGACTTGATCAATTGCCGCAAGAACGGCGATTTGATCCTCTGCAAGCCCGAGGATGTCGATTTGATCGACGTCTCGCCGAAGCAGCTCGTCTCAGTCGCCGCGGCGTTGATTCCGTTCCTCGAGAACGACGATGCCAATCGCGCGCTGATGGGCTCCAACATGCAGCGCCAGGCAGTGCCGCTGATCCGCGCCGAAGCGCCGCTTGTCGGCACCGGCATGGAGGAGACGGTTGCCCGCGACTCCGGTGTGACGATCATCGCGCGCCGGTCCGGCATCGTCGATCAGGTGGATGCGACCCGCATTGTGATCCGCGCGACGGCGGAAACGTCCGCCGCTGCATCCGGCGTCGACATCTACAACCTGCTGAAGTTTCAGCGCTCGAACCAGAACACCTGCATCAACCAGCGGCCGCTCGTGAAGGTCGGCGATCAGGTGCAGGCCGGCGACATCATTGCCGACGGCCCGTCGACCGAGCTCGGCGAGTTGGCGTTGGGGCGCAACGTCCTGTGCGCCTTCATGCCATGGAACGGCTACAACTTCGAGGACTCGATCCTGATCTCCGAGCGCATCGTCTCGGACGATGTGTTCACTTCGATCCACATCGAGGAGTTCGAGGCCAGCGCCCGCGACACCAAGCTCGGTCAGGAAGAGATCACCCGCGACATCCCGAACGTCGGCGAGGAAGCGCTGCGCAACCTCGACGAGGCCGGCATTGTCTATATCGGTGCCGAAGTGAAGCCGGGTGACATCCTGGTTGGCAAGGTGACGCCGAAGGGCGAGTCGCCGATGACGCCCGAGGAAAAGCTGTTGCGCGCGATCTTCGGCGAAAAGGCCTCCGATGTTCGCGACACCTCGCTGCGCCTGCCGCCCGGCGTCTCGGGCACGATTGTCGAGGTGCGGGTTTTCTCGCGCCGCGGCGTCGACAAGGACGAGCGAGCCCTGGCGATCGAACGCGCCGAGATCGAGCGGCTCGCCAAGGACCGCGACGACGAGCGCGCAATCCTGGAGCGCAGCTTCGCCGCGCGCCTGCAGGAGCTGTTGCTCGGCCAGTCCGCGGTCTCGGGTCCAAAGGGACTTAAGTCCGGGACCAAGCTGACCCAAACGGTCCTCGGCGAGTACACGCCGGGGCAATGGCGCCAGATGACGGTGCGCGACGATACGCGAATGGCCGATATCGAAGCCTTGAAAAAGCAGATGGACGATGCCGTCGGCGAACTGCTCGCCCGCTTCGAGAGCAAGGTCGAAAAACTGCAGCGCGGCGATGAATTGCCGCCGGGCGTGATGAAGCAGGTCAAGGTCTTCGTCGCCGTCAAGCGCAAGCTCCAGCCGGGCGACAAGATGGCGGGCCGGCACGGCAACAAGGGCGTCATCTCGCGCATCATGCCGATCGAGGACATGCCCTATCTCGAAGATGGCACGCCGGTCGACATCGTGCTGAACCCGCTCGGCGTGCCGAGCCGCATGAATGTCGGCCAGATCCTCGAGACGCACCTCGGTTGGGCCTCGCACGGGCTTGGCCTGCGCATCGGCGAGGTGCTCGACGGAGTCCGGCGCAATGGCGGCGGGGACAAGAAGCTGCGCCAGGTACTGGGCCAGATCTATGACGGCTCCGAGCGCAGCGAGATTGAAGCCTTGCCCGAGCAGGCGCTGCTCGAACTGGCGGAGGGCCTGACGCACGGCGTGCCGATGGCGAGCCCGGTGTTCGACGGCGCCCGCGAAGAGGACATCGTCGGGATGCTGCAGAAGGCAGGCCTCGCTTCCTCCGGCCAAGTGACGTTGGTCGACGGACGCACCGGCGAGCCGTTCGACCGCAAGGTGACCGTCGGCTACATCTATATGCTGAAACTGCATCACCTGGTCGACGACAAAATCCACGCCCGCTCGATCGGGCCCTACAGCCTCGTCACCCAGCAGCCGCTGGGCGGCAAGGCCCAGTTCGGCGGCCAGCGTTTTGGCGAGATGGAGGTGTGGGCTCTCGAAGCCTACGGCGCGGCCTACACCTTGCAAGAGATGCTGACGGTGAAGTCGGACGACGTCTCGGGCCGCACCAAGGTCTATGAGGCCATCGTCCGCGGGGATGACAATTTCGAGGCCGGCATCCCCGAATCATTCAACGTTCTGGTCAAGGAGCTGCGCTCGCTTGGCCTCAATGTCGAGTTGGAGCAGCGCAACTACTGATGCCCTGTTTCCCGCCGGCGCTTCACAGGATTAACAGGGCGGCAAAGCCGCCCCGTCGCCGGGCTTGCCCGATAGGGGCACGCCCGGCCCACGGTTTGTTCGAGAGGGGTCCTCGATGAACGAGTTGATGAACATCTTCGGGCAGGTTTCGGGGCCGCAAAGCTTCGATCAGATCCGGATCTCGATTGCCAGCCCGGAGCGTATCCGCTCCTGGTCGTACGGTGAGATCAAGAAGCCCGAGACGATCAATTACCGCACCTTCAAGCCGGAGCGCGACGGGCTGTTCTGCGCCCGCATCTTCGGCCCGATCAAGGATTACGAGTGCTTGTGCGGCAAGTACAAGCGGATGAAGTACCGCGGCATTATCTGCGAGAAGTGCGGTGTCGAGGTCACCTTGTCGAAGGTGCGCCGCGACCGTATGGGCCATATCGAGCTGGCCTCGCCGGTGGCGCATATCTGGTTCCTGAAGTCGCTGCCGAGCCGCACCGGACTGTTGCTCGACATGACGCTAAAGGACCTGGAGAAAGTTCTCTACTTCGAGAATTACGTCGTCATTGAGCCCGGCCTAACCCCGCTGAAGCTGCACCAGCTGCTCTCCGAGGAAGAGTTTCTGAAAGCGCAGGACGATTACGGCGAGGACCAGTTCACCGCGTCGATCGGCGCCGAGGCGTTGCGCACGATGCTTTCGGCGATCGATTGCGAGGAGGAGAAGGTCCGGCTCCGCGAGGAACTGCGCGAGACGACGTCCGAGGCGCGCCGCAAGAAGCTCGTCAAACGGTTGAAGCTGGTTGAGGCTTTCGTCGAATCGAACAGCCGGCCGGAATGGATGATCCTCGAAGTCGTGCCGGTCATCCCGCCCGAGTTGCGCCCGCTGGTGCCTTTGGACGGCGGCCGCTTCGCCACCTCCGACCTCAATGACCTCTATCGCCGCGTCATCAACCGCAACAACCGGCTGAAGCGCCTGATTGAGCTGCGCGCGCCCGACATCATCGTGCGCAATGAAAAACGCATGCTGCAGGAGGCCGTCGACGCGCTGTTCGACAATGGCCGGCGCGGCCGCGTCATTACTGGCGCCAACAAACGGCCGCTGAAATCCCTCAGCGACATGCTGAAGGGCAAGCAGGGCCGCTTCCGGCAGAACCTGCTCGGTAAGCGCGTCGATTATTCCGGCCGCTCAGTCATCGTGGTCGGTCCGGAACTGAAGCTGCAGCAGTGCGGCCTGCCGAAAAAGATGGCGCTCGAATTGTTCAAGCCGTTCATCTACTCGAAGCTCGAGCTCTACGGCCTCGCCAGCACGATCAAGGCGGCGAAGCGCATGGTCGAGAAGGAGCGGCCGGAGGTCTGGGACATCCTCGAAGAGGTGATCCGCGAGCATCCGGTGCTGTTGAATCGCGCCCCGACCCTGCACCGCCTGGGCATCCAGGCTTTCGAGCCGGTGCTGATCGAGGGTAAGGCGATTCAGCTGCACCCGCTCGTCTGCACCGCCTTCAACGCCGATTTCGACGGCGACCAGATGGCGGTGCACGTGCCGCTGTCGTTGGAGGCGCAGCTCGAGGCGCGCGTGCTGATGATGTCGACCAACAACATCCTCAGCCCCGCCAACGGCAAGCCGATCATCGTGCCGTCGCAGGACATCGTGCTCGGGCTGTATCACATCACGATGGAGCGGCGGGACATTCCCGGCATGGCGCTGCCGCTCGGCGGCTTTGCGCGCCACGATCATGACGTCCTTTCCGGGCTGCAGAAGGCCATCAAAGCCGGCACCGCCTTCCTCTACGCGCCGGGCGAGAAACCGTCGTCGTTGGCCAAGGATTTGGCCAAAGCGGACTCGCCGGTGGTGCAGCGCATCCTGAACGGCGAGGTCGCGATCCATCCTAGGGTCAATTGGCCCGAGTTTGGCACTCAGAAAGGCGCAGCGGCAGCCCGAGACGCGTTCCAGCAAAGCCTGGAACGTCGCGACATCACGGTCTTCAATCTCGAAGACCCCGAGACGCCGTTCGCCTGGAAGAAGCTCGATGAGCTGAAGCGGGCGGTCGATGAGGAGCGAGTCGTCCTCGTTCCGGTGCCGAGCTTCACCAGCATCGGCGATATCGAGCAGGCCTTAGCCGCAAAGACGGTGTCGCTGCATACTCGCATCAAAGCGCGCTATGAGACAGTCGATGAGGATGGGCATCCCGTGGTTCGCCGCGTCGATTCGACGCCCGGACGCATGCTGTTGTCCGAGATCCTGCCGCGGAACCCCAACGTCGGCTTCGATCTGATCAATCGGTTGCTGAACAAGAAGCAAATCAGCGATCTGATCGATGAGGTGTACCGCCACTGCGGCCAAAAGGAGACTGTGATCTTCTGCGACCGGCTGATGGCGCTCGGCTTCCAGCAGGCGTGCAAGGCCGGCATCTCGTTCGGCAAGGACGATTTGATCATCCCCGAAGCCAAGCACCAGCTCGTCGCCGACGTGCAGGAGAAGGTCAAGGAATACGAGCAGCAATACCAGGACGGCCTCATCACCCAGCGCGAGAAGTACAACAAGGAGGTCGACGCCTGGACCAGCTGCTCCGAAAAGGTCGCCGAGGAGATGATCAAGGTCATCCGCACCCCGCAACCGGGCGAACCGATCAACTCGGTGTGGATGATGTCGGACTCAGGCGCTCGCGGCTCGGCGGCGCAGATCAAGCAGCTGGCCGGCATGCGCGGGCTGATGACGAAGCCCTCGGGCGAGATCATCGCGACGCCGATCATCTCGAACTTCAAGGAGGGACTGACCGTCCTCGAGTACTTCAACTCGACGCACGGCGCGCGCAAGGGCCTCGCCGACACCGCGCTGAAGACCGCCAATTCCGGCTACCTGACACGGCGGCTCGTCGATGTCGCTCAGGATGCGATCATCACCGAGGTGGATTGCGGCACCACCCGCGGTCTGTTGACCCGTTCCGTCGTCGACGGCGGCGAGATCATCTCGCCCTTGGCCGACCGCATCATCGGCCGTTGTGCGGCGGTCGATGTGCTTGACCCGCTGAACGGCGAGGTCGTGCTTGCCGCCGGCGAGCTGATCGACGAGGACGCGGTCGATGCGATCGAGCGCGCCGGCATCGATGCAGTCTCGATCCGCTCGGTGTTGACCTGCGAGGCAGCCACCGGGGTGTGCGGCAAATGCTACGGGCGCGACCTGGCCCGCGGCACGATGGTTAATATGGGCGAGGCGGTCGGGGTCATCGCCGCGCAGTCGATCGGCGAGCCCGGCACGCAGCTGACAATGCGTACCTTCCACATCGGCGGTGCGGCGCAGCGCGGCGCGGAGCAATCCTCGATCGAAGCGGCGTTCGACGCGAAGATCGAAGTCAAGAACCGCAACGTCGTGATCAACTCTTCCGGCCTGCCGGTCGTGATGGGCCGGAACTGCGAGATGGTACTGCTCGACGAGGCGGGGCGCGAGAAGGCGCGGCACCGCGTGCCGTACGGCGCTCGGCTGCTCGCCGACGAAGGCGCGCAGGTCAAGCGCGGCGATCGCCTCGCGGAATGGGATCCGTATACGATCCCGATCATCACCGAAAAGGACGGCGTCGCGCATTACGTCGATCTGATCGAGGGCGTTTCCATGCGCGAGGTGCTCGACGAGGCGACTGGCATCTCCTCGAAGGTGGTCATCGATTGGAAGCAGCAGCCGCGCGGTAGCGATCTGCGTCCGCGCATCACCTTGCGCGACGAGAAGGGCGAGGTGCTGACCCTGGCAAACGGGCTGGAGGCGCGCTACTTCCTGCCGGTCGACGCGATCCTGTCGGTCGACAACACCGCTCACGTCAAGGCGGGCGACGTCCTCGCCAGGATTCCACGCGAATCTTCGAAGACCCGTGACATCACCGGCGGTCTGCCGCGTGTCGCCGAGTTGTTCGAGGCGCGCAAGCCGAAGGACTTCGCGATCATCAGCGAAAGCGAGGGCCGCGTCGAATTCGGCAAGGACTACAAGACCAAGCGGCGCATCGTTGTGGTGCCGAACGAGGGCGAGTCGGTTGAGTACCTGATCCCGAAGGGCAAGCACATCAGCGTGCAGGAAGGCGACTACGTCCTGAAGGGCGACCTGATGATGGACGGCAACCGCGTCCCGCACGACATCCTGCGCATCCTCGGGGTCGAGGAGCTGGCCAGCTATCTGATCAACGAGATCCAGGAGGTCTATCGACTCCAGGGCGTGCGGATCAACGACAAGCATATCGAAGTCATCGTGCGCCAGATGCTTCAGAAGGTGGAAATCGACGATCCGGGCGACACCACCTTCCTCGCCGGCGAGCAAATCGACCGCTCGGAGTTCGATCACGAGAACGCCAAGGCCGAGACCGAAGGGCTGCGGCCGGCTACCGCCCGCCCGGTCTTGCAGGGCATCACCAAGGCGAGCCTGCAGACCAACTCCTTCATCTCGGCGGCCTCGTTCCAGGAGACCACCCGCGTCCTGACCGAGGCGGCGGTTTCCGGCCGCATCGACTCGCTGACCGGGCTGAAAGAGAACGTGATCGTCGGACGGCTGATCCCGGCCGGCACCGGGAGCGTCATCGCCCATCTGCGCGAGGTCGCCGCCGAGCGCGACCGTCAGCTGGCGGCAATCGCCGCCGAGCAGGAGGCGGCCGCCGCCGAGGAGACGCCGCAGCTCGCCGCCGGCGAAGACTAAAAGGTTGGGTCGGAGGAGGGCTGACCCCTCCTCCGCTCCGCCTTGCTCCGATCGGTGAGACCGGGCGCCCTGCTGACGGGTGCACCGTAGGAAGGAGCCGCCGATGAGCGCCGTCCGCAACGTCGCGCGCGAGAAGCTTGATAAGGGCCAGCTGGCGCTCGGAGTCGGCATCCGCATGAGCCGCACCGTCGAGATTGCGAGGGCGATGGCGGTCGCCGGCTTTGACTGGCTGTTCCTCGACATGGAGCACGGTGTCATGTCGCTCGAAGCCTGCGCGCAGATCTCGATCGCCGCGCTCGACGCCGGTATTGCCCCGATCGCGCGCGTACCGAACGGCGAATATTCGATTGCGACCCGTGCCCTCGACAACGGCGCACTTGGCATCGTCGTGCCGCATGTGGATACCGCAGCCGAGGCGCGTGAGGTCGTCAACCGGCTGAAATACCCGCCAGTCGGACATCGTTCGATGGGCGGGATCGGCCCGCATTACGGGCTGCGTTCCGTATCGACCGCCGAGGCGGCGCAGGCGCTTAACGCCGCCAACCTGACGGTCGTCATGCTCGAGACCCCGACGGCGATCGAGAATGCTGCGGAAATCGCCGCCGTGCCCGGGATTGACGTGCTGCTGATCGGCTCGAACGATCTGTGCGCCGAAATGGGCATCCCTGGCGATTTCGGGAGTGAGCGCCTCGCCGAAGCCTACCGCGCGACAATTGCGGCATGCGGGAAAGCGGGCAAGTTCCCGGGGATGGCCGGCATCTATAACGAAGCGATCATGCCGCGTTACGTCGATATGGGCGCGCGGTTTATCCTGTCGGGACAGGATGCCCAATTCCTGATGGCCGGCGCGGCGAGCCGCACCGGCTTTATGCGGAAGCTGGCGATAGCTTGACCCAGGCTCTTGCCACCAAGCCCCTTTGAGCACTGCCGGTGTGATGGCCGGCCCTCTCGCCGTTTTCCATCGCGACAACGCCATTGACGATTGTTTAGGCGATAATCACGAATGCGGGCGCTTCACCCGCGACCGATGACGCATCGTGGTCCCTTTCGTTACGTTCGAGCGGCCCGGGATTCGTGGATTTCTGCATCGGTCCCACCCTAGCGGCCGCTGCGGGTTGGTTCTGACGCATGGCGCCGGCGGCAATTGCCGCGCGCCGCTCCTGGTCTCGGCCGCCGATGCGTTCAGCGCTGCGGGGATTGCAGTGCTGCGTTGCGACCTGCCCTTCCGGCAGCGGCGACCGTCAGGGCCGCCCTCCCCTGCCGCGGCGGCTGCGGACCGCGCGGGCCTCAAAGAAGCGGTCGTCGCCATGCGCGAAGTTGTGGCGGGTCCTATCTTTGTTGGCGGTCAATCCTATGGCGGACGTCAGGCGACGTTGCTTGCCGCCGAAGAGCCGGACTTGGCCTCGGCTCTGCTGCTCTTCTCCTATCCCATGCATCCGCCGGGAAAGCCCGATCGCTTGCGAACCGACCACTTCCCGCAGCTGCGCGTGCCGGCACTGTTCGTACAGGGCACCGCCGATCCGTTCGGTTCGATCGGCGACATGCGGGGTGCCATCGCGCTGATCCCGGCTCCGACATATCTGTTGCCCGTTGACGGCGCTGGCCATGATTTGCGGCGCGGCAAGTTTGACCTCGGCGCGGTTGTTACAACCCTGCTCGACCTTGCCGAGAAGCAGCGCTGAGCTGAATGCGTCGAAACCGTTTTCGTATCCACGCCGGGAACTTTCTTCACATGCGAGACAAGTTTTGCAGCGAGTCGATGTCGCTGCTGGTCCGCGGCTATCAAAGCGTATCGAATCCGCAAGAGGTCGGGATAAATCCACCTCGCCAGAGCGAGATTTGATAATTAACGGTCACCGATTACAGAAAGCCTTACAACTTTTTACCGAATCGACAGTTACCCGGCGGCTGCACCCGGTGTTTGCAGGGGCGATCGAGAGGCAAGCATTGGGAAAGCCTATGTCGGAATTCCACAGCTTACTTGAAGCCGAGATCCCCCGGTTACGGCGCTACGCGCGGGCCCTCGTCCGCGAAGCGGATCGGGCAGATGATCTCGTGCAGGACACGCTGATCCGCGCGCTCGCCAAACAGCACCTCTGGATGCCAGGCACGAACCTTCGCGCTTGGCTATTCACGCTGATGCACAATCAGCATGTAAACAATGTGCGGCGCCCGGCGCGGGAAGCGGTCGAGCTCGATGCCGAAGAAAACTCGGGCACGCTGGTTGCCACAACCGATCCGACCGCGTCCTGCCAGTTGCGCGAGCTGGAGAAAGCGCTCGGGCGCCTTCGCCAGGAGGAGCGAGAGGTCATCTTGCTCGTGGGCCTCGAAGGCCTGCGCTACGACGAGACCGCGGAGATCCTCGGCGTCCCAATCGGGACGGTCCGCTCGCGCCTGTTTCGCGGCCGCGAGACATTGCGCAAGCTCCTCGATATGGACGAAGGGGCTGTGACCGTGCGTGACAAAGTCGAGATTGCAAAGGCCGCTTAAGGCACACACCAGCTTGCGAGGACAAAATCGCTAATGAGCCAGGAAATGCGCAAGCCCAGCAGCACATCTCGTGCAACTGCCATCCCACAAAAGGAGGAAGAAATGCGTGGCATTCTACTTTGGCTGATCGGGGTCCCGATCCCGATCATTATCCTCTTATACGTATTTCACGTCGTTTAGTGCCTACGCCACGCTGTTCGTGGTGAGCCCGTCGGGATTCGAACCCGAGACCTACTGATTAAAAGTCAGTTGCTCTACCGGCTGAGCTACGGGCTCTAATTGCCCGCTGGAAAATAGGGACAGGGTGGACTCCGGTCAATCCGACA